>Ga0247610_10006242_pt1 | contig 12440 bp, 17 predicted proteins | sample 174DNAGHGhighgp2_FD_193483 | JGI IMG/M metagenome (GOLD analysis project Ga0247610, IMG submission 193483) | Sheep rumen microbial communities from Palmerston North, Manawatu-Wanganui, New Zealand - 1742 DNA GHGhigh gp2 | ecosystem: Host-associated > Mammals > Digestive system > Stomach > Rumen...
TTTTATTATAGGAGTTGATTACATGATCAGTATAAAGAAAATCAAACCACGTCCAACTAGCCACCTATATTATAATTGGACTAAAGCCGACTCTTACGCTTGTCCTATCAGAGGCGCAATAGGTAAGCGTGGAATAGGTAAGACATTCGGGCCTTTTAAATCGGCTATGGTGTCGGCTATTATTAAAGAAACGGGCTTTATTTATGTAGTAGAGAATAAGGAGCAAGTAAAGACATTAGCTCAGGATAAAGGTGTCAAGTTCTTTGAGGCTTTAAAGGACTATGCTATGAATAATCCTAAAACATATAAGGGTACATTATATAAAGCCATTATAGAGGGTAATACAAGCGTAGACGAGGACGAACTAGAAGAAACATTCAAGACTACAACCGAGTTAAAAGGTGGAACTATTAGGCTTAATGGTAAGAACATAGGATATATAATAGCGTGGGACGATTTCGCAAACATTAAGCGTAATAACTTTCCAAAGAATATTAAATATATTTTAATAGACGAGTTTATGCCTGAAGTAATTGATAAAAATAGCCTTAAAATTGGTCGTAAAATCGTTTCACTCGTTCAGTCTATAGCAAGAACTAGAAAAGATATAATAATCTATTTAATGTCAAATTCACTTCGTAGAACTGACGCTCTATTAGAGAAGCTACATTGTAGTGATATCCAACTAGGAGAGGCTTATATCATATCAGATAATTACGGCGCATTGGTATACATGGAGTATATAGATCCAAAAAATTATGAGGAGTTAAATAAAATCCAAGACGAGAGCGTAGCGGGTCGTCTAGCTTCTTTACTTGGAGAGGATAACCTAGATAAAAATATCTTTAGAGACGAACTAAAAGAAAACGAACTTATAGGAAGTGAGCCACTACCTACTAGCCTTATATGTTGTCTTGAGGGTAAAGGTGGAAGTGTTAGAGTTGAAATAACTAAAAATCATAAATACGTCTACGTGCTTGAGGACTACGGAACTAACACAAAGAGGCGCTATTGTATAGATATGAAATATATAGCGCCTAGTGTTATGTATTGTCCTGATTATAAAGCATATCTTCAAAACCTTTATTATAAAGGAGTATGTAAATTTCAAAGTACGGCTATTAAGATAATGTTTTTAACTAACTTAAATATAGAAATAGAAAAAGCCTAGTCTAGTGACTTAGGCTTTTTAATTTCCTTTACAACCTCACTTATTAATCTACCACCCTCGACGACTCTACTTTGTTTAGAATTTACTTTTAACCCAAAGTCAAAGTCCTTAATAACCTCTAGGGCTTCAAATTTAGTCAATTTTACGCTTTCATAGTCTCCCTTATCATTTACTACACAAGGACACCCTAAAGCGTCAAAAACCTCTTTATGATTAAATCCCGCGCTCGTGATATGGAGTCTTTCGTTTTCATAATAAATATATTTCTTTGGAGCTAGTGGCTTATATATTGTAGGCTCTCCCTCTACTTTCCAAAAGCCTAGCTTCTTATCGTCTATTGGTATATCCTTTAGGACGCTTCTATCCCTACATAAAAATTTTATAGAGTCCGTATCTGTATATAATACATTTTCGCAGCCTACCTTATCGCATTTATCCCATAGATCAGAACGAGCCTCGCTACATATTGCTATACCAACTTGAAAATATTGTAGCTCGTCATCGTCCTCCTCAAATTCTATGATAGAACTAGAGACGCTTCCCTCTTCGTTGATATAATATTTCTTTACTTCATGAAGTCCTGACATAGCGGTCTTTCCGTAGCACATATTAAGTAATTTTTTAGCAACCTCACGACGTACTCCTTTAGAATTAGCCTTAACCTCCATAAAGATATCAGCATATTTCTTAAATACTCCCGTTTTAGTTTTCCAAGCTATACCCCATTCGAAAATCCACTCGCATTTATAAAATTTTAAAATCGTCTTAAAATCTATATTAGTAATAATAAGGTTTCTAAAGTCGTCGCTATTTTTCATATAAATAGTACCACCTTGCTTATTGAAGCCTTGAGATATAATAGGGAGTTTTCCGTCCTTTAGGTAGAACTTAATTGATACACATATAATCGCAAAGTCGTTAAAAATCTCGTCTTCAGTTATAGCGTAGTGTTTTCCTATTGGCATTGGAGCGTTAGCGTATTTATCAGGATACATACTATTTTCATCTAGCATTAAAATTGATACGTCATCAGTAGCCTCGTAAGTACCACCTTTAGCGAAAACATATCCTCCTGAATAACTAGGCTTAATTAGGTTATATAATTCTCTTGTCGTTCTCTCGCATATCTTATCAATTTTAGTGATCTCTTTAAAAGCCTCGTATGCTATACCCGCATTAGTAAGCTTACGATATACCTTTTTAGCTGTTTTAGGAGCGCCATTCTCTTTAAGTACTTGCTGCAACTCGTCAAGATATGTAGTTAAGCCCTCCTTTAAGGTAAGTACGTCATATTTACAATATTTAATATCCTCATATATAGGATCATAATCATAAGGCTTTTTATAGTCCTCGTACTCTAATTTATGATAATTCTTGCAATATGTTTCTCCTACCTCTTTTAATGTAATTGGTAAAAAGTTCATAGAGTCTCTTAATTCTACCTCGTTAAATTTAAGGGAGTATATTGTCCCCGATTTTTCGCATACATCGAATTCTATATTATTAGATAATAAATAATATGTTATATAGGACATATCAAATTTTAAATTATGAAAATATATAACGGCTCTTAAATCCTTTATAACCTCCATGAAAGACAATATATCTTTACCCCATTTTATCCTATCCTTATGAGTACAAAGCACCCATAAATAGACTCTAACCTTACCCTCGTCGTTTGGCTGTGTAGTTTCAAAGTCCGCAAACATTAGAGGCTTACGTCTCATATTAAAACCTCCTAGTAATTCTTATGTACTTTTCTTATTTCGTTTATTTGTTTAGCGTCTATTATCGCTTGAATTCTACGTTCTTTACGTATTACTTTAATCATTTCGTTTGTTTCACTTTCGGAAGCGTTATAATTGGCTTCTAGTTTACTCTTTCCCGCTTGAGAGGTATAATAATCAATTTTCTTTAATAAATCGTAAGTATCGTTATCCTCCCATAAATAATATACTTGAATAGATTTAATATAGCCCATATCCAACGCATAGGTTATAAGTCTTGGATTTAAACTTTTAAGATATTTTTCCATTTCTTGAATTGGATATCTAGTTTTACCCTCAACAACTACAACCTCAGGTACTCCACTATCTCGCATATTTTGAATATATGTTTCAATATACATGGTCTTTTTATATTCGCTATCACTTGATAACATTAAGCTTTCAGTTTGTTTCTTAACGGCTTCTAAGCCTTTATAACGCACTACCTTACCATTTTCCATTCTTGTAATACCTGTTTCCATTAATTGTTTATAGGTTAAATATTTATAAAAGGTTTGTCTCATCTGATCAGGAGCTGGAGGTAATTTCATAATACGTCTTTTTGCTTCTCGTCTAATTTCCTCTCCCTCAAATTTCTTTAACTCCTTATAGAACTTGTTTCTGAACTGACGTTCAGTTTTATACTTTTTAGTTTTTCTAACTCTTTTAAATTCACTTTTTATCTTTGAGGCTCTCTTACCTATTTCTTTAGCTGAAAGGTTAGAAATAGACTCGTCTACGATTTTAAGTAGCTTTTCCTCTTGAGAGGTTAAACCCTCTCTTTTTACTTCTCTTAATAATTTCTTTTGATAATATAAATATGTTTTTGCACTATCTTTCATTTTCTCCTCCTGTATTACTTAAATATTATAAATCCCAATATATAACCTATTAGAAATCCCCACAATAAACCGAGTATGAATTCAAGTTTTTTTCATTTTCTCCTCCTAATTTAAATAAAAGGGACGCTTGCCCGTCCACGTCCCCTTAACTTATTATATATTAATTAAAATGGTAGCTCTTCTTTTTCTTTGAACTTACCTGTTAAAACAAATGTACCCTCTGAGAAGCGTAGGATATGCTTTTCCTCGTTTCCCTCTTGAGTGTCTACCCATATATCAGTATTTTCAAGTGAGTAGAAGCCTTCCTCTTTAGGTAATTGGATACCTGAAGCAAGAGTAGGACGTAGTCTATAATATACGTTCTTACCCTCTTTTGTAGTAGTTTCAATAATAACCTTTTCTCCAAAGTCTACTTGAGCCTCTAGGTTAGATCCACTAATAGACGCTGCGGGCATTTTAATTGTCTTGTTGCCTTGCTTAACGTCAACCATTCTCACTATGATACTATCAAGTGATACTAACTCCTTTGTAAATTGTTCTCTTAATCTTTTAATTTGTTTAGCCATAATATTAAAATTTCTCCTTTATATTCTTATTAGTATCTATTTTATATAACTCCTCGGGCAAGAGTGATATAACATAATCAGACATATCAGCAAAGTCTTTAAAATATCTTAACTCAGCTTCATGAGGGTAGTATGTATAAATTGTGTAGCCCTGTTCTACCATAGGCCTTAAATACTCCTCTTTATTATCTATGTCATATATTACAAATGGTCTCTTTCTATCTAAATCAACCATAAAATTGAAATCCTTATTTAAGTCTATTGACTCACGCTTAGAAGCGTATATATAAATATTTTTATTAATATTACTCATTTATATCCACCTCATTAATAAATCAAATTCTTCTTCGGTAAGTAAATATATTTGTGATAAGTCAAAAATAGTTTTTTTGTATTGCTTATAATCAACTACTATATTATTCTTTAATTGTTGTTTTATATAATAATTTATAGCAATACCACTTTCTATAGGCTTTTTCTTAATAATCTCAAGCACCTTTTCTTGCTCTTGTGCTTTAAGTAATGCTTGTTTTATAATGTTTAAACCCTCAATATCGTTAAGTGTAATAGGTTTTCCATTTTTATCAAATCCTATTTCTAAATGTCTTATGATATTAAATTCTCTTAACGCTTCACTAGGATTTGCTTCTTTACTCATTGTATCTGAACTCACTTTCAATATATTTCATATCAGGATTAAAAGTCTCCCCTTCCTTTAATTTCTTATAGAAAGGACATTGATATTCAAAGTAAGTAGAACGTAGGATATAACAATTATCTAGCTCGTCCCTGAACTTACAATTAGGACAACGTTTAACCTGTACGCAACGTTTTAAACTAGCCATTTACTCGTCCTCCTGTAAAGCTAATTGCATTTCTAAATCATCATACATTTCGGTACTATCGGGAGTCAATTCATAATCCCATCTATTACCTACTACTTTAGAAACCTCGCACTCATAATATTTAGTATCTAGTGTTATGTCTTTTACACCAACTACTAAATCCTTATACCAAACAATACAACCTATTTGTAAATCTTTTGCTTTCATTTAGATATCCTCCTCGTGAGATTTTATCTCATCATCCACCACTTTAATACAATTTCCGTTCTTAGCATTGTATAAAGCTTTAATCTTTGGCTGGTCTAGGTCATACATACCAACCTTTTTAACATTCTTTAAATCAATAGGACATAAGTGATAAGTTTGTCCGTGCTTAATAACACAATATGTTTTGTTATCGTCCTTTAAAGTTATGTACTCTCCTGATTTAACCTCAAGGTAAGAAATGCTTTTAACTCGCTCGGCTACCTTTATCTTACTCATTAGATCCTACCTCCTTATCAGAGATATTGATATTAATATGATTTAAAGTAATATTAAAATCAATTACCTTTTTATTTTCATATTGCTTTAGGTCATCATTACCAACATATTGGCCGCTAAATACTTCCTCGTGCCATATCTTAGTTTCTAGGGTAGCCTCGTCTGTTTTACTACACCACATTACAACTCTTAACTTAGTTTCGAACTCTAGTAAGTCCAACATTTGAATTAGCTTAATTTCAACTTGTTTCATATTTCATTATCCTCTTTCCGTCTTGCTAAAGACAACTATAATATATATTATTACAAGCGCAATTTGTTAAAATGTGTAAAATCGGTAAGGTTTTGTGTAAAATTAGACTAAAATAAAAGAGATAAAGTCCGAACGGAAGGTGTAAATTCGGACTCTATCCCTGAAAGAAGATATTGATAAAATATGAAAATCACGTACCTAAGCAAGTACAATTATATTGTAGCATTAATGTAATTATTTTACAAGGCTAGTGTAATTATTTTACATTAATTAAGCTTCTACAATAGTATCGCCTGTTAAAGCAATATAAGACTCTACAGGTATTGAAAGAGGAATATATTTATTTGTTGAAGTACTTACAACGCCACCAAATGCGGTTATTGTATTTGAATTAAGATTAAGATAAATTCCAACTATAGGCATAGGACGAGTGTTTCCGCTTTCTGTGTAAAATGTAAATCCGTTCGCTACTAATAATTTTGAGTCTAAATTAAAATTATTTGAAGATAAATAATTTTTTACTTTGCTTATTGTATCTATTGCCTCGTTTGAGTCGTTTGTAATTAATAATGTTATAATAGTGTTATTTGAGCCGCCAAATAATCTTATATTATGTACATATTTCTTTCCACCTCCTACGGGCTGTCCGTCAATGTCTATTGTTCCGTCTCCGTTAAAATGTAAGTAGTGAGGTGTTGCTCCGTCATTGTTTGCTATAGTTAAAACGTCGTCATTAGCGCCCTCTTTAAAGTGCATACCTGATTGAGTTGTATTTACTATAGAGCCGTCTCCTTGGACTCTAACACTAGAAGCGTATACGTCATCAGCTACCTCGATAGAGTTTCTAAAGTCAGTCATACTTAAATCGTCATTATAGCTCATTAATTGAGTTTTTCTTTCTAGGGCTGTAGTTCTATCCCCTAAAGCATTAATGGTTTGATTTTGGACTCCGATAGAAGCCTCTATGTTATTAATATCTTGTGTATTTTCGGCTACTTGGCCTTGTAATTGTCTTACAGCCTCGAAATCAATACCCTCGATTTGTTCCTCTACTTCTTTAATTTTGTTTTTGTTTTCTTGGACTTGTTCGGGTAGTCCTTTAACCCCTGAAATATAAATACCCATATATTAATCCTCCTCTCTATATAATATTGTATCATTATTAATGATATTCATAAATAGGTATTTGAATGCGCTTAAGAATTCCTCGTCGTATTCACTAGGTAGTGAGTCAATAGCCATTAAATAGGCTTGAAGCTTATTAGATAATCCAACGTTCACGCTTTGGCTTGAAATGTATTTTAGTGGCTCTATTGGATTTTCTACCTCGTCATTAGGATTATTCGCATAATTTGAAATGGATCTATTAAGTTCAACTAGTTCGTCATCAGTTAAAGCATAAGATTTTTGTATTAATTGATAACGTCTATAATATCTCTTAAATTCGTCGTCGAATACAATAGCAAGCTCATTATAGAAAGCCTCGGGTGTAGTGTATCTTACATTGGATAGACAATAACGTCTATATAATAAATTATAACAATGTAATAATACAGCCTTTTCCTCGGCTGACATGTTCTCCACGTCAAGAGGTATCTCAGAAACGAAAGTCTCAAAAACCTCGTAAGTAGGTAGTAGTTGCTTAAATTCAAATGTTTTACTCATTTTCTTTTACCTCCTCGATTATCTCCTCGCTATCGTCTGAAGTGTCCTCTAGGGCGTCCTTATTCTCTCTAACTTGAATATTAGTTCCGAAACAAGAATTCATTTCCTCGCACCATAACTCCCTTAAATATAAGCCCGTATCATATACAATATTGACTTGTTCCTTTTCTCCCATAAGCTCGCCACTATTGACACGCTCCTTTTTATCTTGTCCGAATGATTTAGTTAAAATACCACTCATTTGACATCTGATAGAGTCATATTGCTTTATAACATTAAATAGATCACTTGCTTGTAGGTCGCTCGCTTGACTTATATTAGGCATTGAAGCTGGAGAAGTACAAACGATAAAAGGAGACTCAGAGTTGAAGCCCTCGGCTAGTTCTTGTCTAACTACGTCGGCTTGTTTCTCGTCTTGGCATTGGATAACAAGCTTTTTATTTGATACAACGATATTAATATTTACTCTTTTAAGAGTTTCTACAATATCATTAATTAATATATTATTTTGCGCCCACTTTGGCATTGGCATAAATGTACCGCAAGCCTCAGGGATATTGTCTAGTAATATACAAGCCTTTTTATCAGTAATAGCGTCATCAGGCAAGAATGTTTCTATTTTAAAATCAGCTCCGAAAAAGTCTTTACTTGAATTATCAGGAGTACGTCCATTAAATGTTATAGGTTGAATAGTTGTAGGGAAGCCATAAGCGTTTAAGTCTCTTGTTGCTGTAAACGGTAATACCCAAATGCTACCATTATACTTAAATCCACAAAGTGATCCATAATAATATAGCATGCGCTCTAAGTTCCAACCCGTTAAGCCTTTTGGTAAATTCTCCCAACGATATTTATTGCAATTTTGGTTTATATCTAGGACGTTCCAAACTCTCCTATAATCCTCAGTATTAGGAGTGTAAGGCTTATAGTCCTTGTCTAGTGTGTTGTTAAAGGTTATACCCATTTCTGATAGCATAGCCTTTAACATTATTTTTGTCTTTTCGTATTTCTTAGCCATATATACCTCCTTTATTTAATATATGGGTTATTTAAGTCCATTGTATCATTATACCAATATCTATGATTATTAGATAAATAAGCCCTTAATCTTTCAAATTCCTTTGATGACATATAGTTTGGTACTACATAGATATTACATGATATAGCGTCATAGGATTTATGAGAATAGAAAACCTCAGTTGTAGACATTAAGGTATTAATAGGCATACCTTGAAGCATAAACTTTGAAAGTACGCTATCTCTTGTTAAATCCTTACAAGTTATAGTATCTAGTTTAGGTCTTATATCTGATACGGCTAGATTAAAGTAAGGGTCTCCATTAGCATTGGCTAAACTATTAGGGGCTTGTTGCATATTATCTCTATCAAGGGCTTGATTTATAATATTTCCTAAATAGCCGTAGCTTGTTGAACCTGCGGACAATATTGCTCCCTCTTCACTTTTTGAGCTCGCCATACCTAAAGAGCCTCTAGCTAGACTTAAATAATTATTAAAATTAGTTTGCATATAATAATTTTTATGTGCTGCGAAATAATCAGCCCATTGATTATTTAAAAGCGGCTCGGTTAAATCTAAAGAACATACTAAGCCCGTATAATCAGACTCCTCGGCTTTTGTATATAATCCTCGTCTAAATGTTCTTAAATAAATTTTAGATAATCCCGCCTTTAAAGTCTCGGTATAAATGAAATTTAGTTCTTTTGTTGTAGGATTATCAATTAAGGCTAAAGGGTTATAATCGTAATATTGGTTAGCTACTCTTACTCTTAATTTAGAATATTCCTTATCAAGAATTTTCATTGAGCTATCAATAGAAACATTATCAATAGTAAAATCATGATCTCCTATAGCGTCATAGTCGCAAGTAGTTTGATAATATCCCGAAATAAATCCATATCCCGCGTCTGATTTAGTTAAATGTCCGTCGGCTGTTCCTGTTCCTAGATATGCTCTACATATAAAGCTAGGATCTACAACCTCGTTGCGTCCTGATATTTGGGTTAAAGTAAAATTGATTATTAAATCTCCGTCCTCATCTACCTCGATATTACCACTATTATATAAGAATAAAGGTAAAGGACAAATATTAGAATATTTTCTCTCTATTCCATAAGTACCCATATAATTAACTACTACTCTAGCGGGATCTACGGGGCTAGTTCCTCTAATGTTAAAAGAAGTCTCGTATAAAAATTGCATAGCTTGAGGAGTTAGTTTTAAATATCTATTAGCGTTTCCTTGCTCGTATTTAATATAAATCTTATGCGTACTTTCTTTTAAATAAATAGGTACAGCTATAGAGCCATAAGGTTGCTTAAAACTATTTTGCATTTTACCATTTCTATTATAGCATAATGAATTAAATCCCTCTAAAGCCCATGTACTATTTAGCTCGAATTCGGGTACGGCTATTTTGTTATTGTCTACATTAAAAATATAATCCCAACATAATATATTATTGTATAGCCACTCGTTTATCTCGTCATTATCACTTTGTAATAATTGTAATGTTGTAGTTGATTTATTATAAAGGCTTGGAGAGTCTCCCGCTTGAGCCATAGGCTTAATTTCATTAACAGGATAATATAATATTCCGCTATGTTCTTTGTAGTTATATCCCGTCCAATTTTTTACATAAATAGGTAAAGTATGAGTTGTTAGATCATATAAATTATTTTGGACGTCGTCTAAATCTAGGGTACATATAATTTGGTTATTGGAGTCTTGTTCTATTGCTACAATATAAAAATATCTATATGTATAACTATCCTCTCCTACTTGGTGTCTAACTATAGCATAATTACATTTCAATAACTCGTCTATAGTTCTCTCTGAATTATCTCTGAATACAATAGTAGTTGTTATGTTATCTCTGATATTAAAATTGTTTAAGCTATTCCAATATGGATTTTTATTATTAAAATAATTATCCCTCTCACTCTTTGATGAAAAGAGGCGAGTATCAACCTCGCCCCTATTCCACCATACGTTTAGAATAGCTACTTGGTATTTTAAAGCCATATAGTAGCCTCCTTACTATTAAATTAAATTAGCAACGAATTTAATACCAACAGCGTTTGCAAAAATTCCCTCGCCATAAGCGAAATGTAAGAAGCTATTAGTAAATAATGTAGACGCGTCAGTAAATGACATTTGTAGCTTGTAATAGTCAGCCATAGCTAGCTTATCCTCGTCAAATAAGAAGCCAATAGTAGTTGCTTGGTTATTAGCTACAAAGATATCCTCAGCTAGAACGTCCTTTTTGAAGCCGTCTAACATAGCGCCTACTTTATCATTATGATATAATGAAGCCATAGCGTCAGCTAAGAAGTTAGTTTCGTATGTATCGTTCATAATTAGTCTTAATTGGTCTTTGTTTAAAGCAGTCATAGTTGTTGCTACGTCAGTATATTTTGTAGACTTATAAGCTAAATTATTAATTGTCTTACGTACTACCTTTGCGATCTCAGAAGCGTTCCACTCTTGAGCGGCTCTCAAGTCAGCGCCTGAAAGGTTAGTTAAATCGTATTGGTCGATAGAAATTGTTTGAGTTGCTTGTGTAGGAGTCCAACCGAATAGACGGCCTACTAAAACGTCAAACTCGTAGAAATCCTTTGTATCTTCCATTAATGAATATAGATAATTTAAGAATGTATCTACTAAATTACCACTAGGTACAGCGTCGTACATTAATTCTCTTGATACAGATAGAGGGATAACCTTATAATTATCAATTTCGATAATTTCTTGAGCTGTTTGAGGTGGAGTAATAGTCAATACGCTTGAAGTAGTAGAAAGGTTATTTACAGGTTGTAAAGCTTTCTTGAAAGTGAATACGATACCTTTACCTGTATCGACTTTTCCCACCTTACAATTATCTACGAAGTCTCTAACCATAGACGTAGAATGTAATGTGTCTTTAAATCTTAATTGATTAACAAATGTTGTAATACTAGCTAAAAATTTAGAAGCTGGTAATGTGTAATTAGGTAAAACTGAAATTGCCATTTTGTCCTCCTTTTCTTTTAATGGTCTAAATCAATGGAGTCGGCTATATATTCCTCTAGTTCTCTCTTAGGTGTTCCGTCCTCATAAGCCTTATAAATAGTTAGCGCGAAGCGTTGTACCTCGGGCGCTATTCCATCGGCTCTGAATTCTCTATTAGGGTGGTTTCTTTTCCACTCGTCTTGTCCGTATTGGATATATTCTCCTAAAAGTAATAAATAATCTAGATCAGTAAATGACGCTCCTGTAGATTTATGAGCCAAAGGTCTAAATCCCATACGTCCTTTTGACATAGATTTTAAAGGATAACGCGCCTCTTTAGGTACGTCTTTTAATTGTGGCTTTGCCATTATTCAAAGTCCTCCATTAATCTTTTATTTCCGCTTTTTGTTGTTGTATGTAGGCTTAGTTCATGTAAAGCCTCATTTTTAATTTTAAGGTCGTGATTTTGAGACTCAAGAGCGGATATCTTTTCGTCTCTTTTTGTAATCTCGTCCTTTGCTTTAGATAACTCTAGTTCTAAAGCCTCAACTGATTTTTCGTCAGCCATATGTTAGTCCTCGTTTCACTTATTTTGTTTGTTATGCTCGTACTCTCTGATAGCCTTTTGTATCTCCTCTATATACGGAGTTGCTCCCTCTTTGCCCTCCTTAATAGCATTGATAAGATCTTGAGTTGTCAAATTGCCGTCATCGTGCTTTTTCTTTAGCTTGCTATATATTAATATAATTAAGGATAACAAACCAAATACAGCCGATATTATAGTACCTATAAGGCCTACAATAGAGGTCATATTGTCAGCCCACGCTATGCCTGATAGCAC
>Ga0247610_10006245_pt1 | contig 12438 bp, 10 predicted proteins | sample 174DNAGHGhighgp2_FD_193483 | JGI IMG/M metagenome (GOLD analysis project Ga0247610, IMG submission 193483) | Sheep rumen microbial communities from Palmerston North, Manawatu-Wanganui, New Zealand - 1742 DNA GHGhigh gp2 | ecosystem: Host-associated > Mammals > Digestive system > Stomach > Rumen...
CCTATGGAACGCTTGCCTCGCATGCTCTCGGATACACTAGCGAAATTTCGGAAGACCAGCTGAAACTGCCGGAGTACGAGGGCTATTCGCAGGGAGACCGCATCGGTCAAAAGGGACTGGAACAGTTCTATGACAAGGAGTTCCGCGGCACGAACGGAATGAAGCTTGTTGAAGTGAATGCGTCTGGTCGTGAGGTGGGGTCCGTTGAGGGCATCGATGGCACTCCGCCGGTTCCTGGGCTTCGCCTGGTGTCAACGATTGATTTGCGCTTGCAGAAGGTTGCCGAAGAGGCGATTCCCGATTCGGCGAAGGGAGCCCTGGTTGCGATTGATCCGAGGAACGGAGAAATTCTTGCGATGGTTTCTTCGCCGCGACTGGACCCGAATATCTTTTCGCTAAAGAAGCGCGAACGCAACAAGGGTTGGGCGCATGTGGCGCTCGATTCCATGAGGCCGCTTACGAACCGTGCTATTTCGGGAACTTATCCGCCTGCGTCGGTGTTCAAGCTGGTGACGGCAGGTGCTGGCCTTGAAAGCGGAATTCTCACAGAAAACAAGTATTATCCTAAGCCTTGCACGGGCGGCTACCAGTATGGGGCCCGTTACCAGAAATGCTGGGGAACGCATGGTAGCCTGAACGTGGTGAATGCAATCCGCCTGAGTTGTGATGTGTTCTTTTACCAGGCGGGTCTCGATATCGACATGGCTCGAATCAACGAATTCGGCCGTCGCTTTGGCTTGGGCGAAAAGCCGCTCGGAATCGACATTCCTGGTGAAAAGGCAGGGTGGCTGCCGGACTCGATGTCGTTCAACGAGCGCAACAAGCGCTTGGGCTGGCGCTGGGCTCGCGGACTTATCTTGAACCTTTCCATTGGCCAGGGCCAGATTGTGACGCCTTTGCAGCAGGCCACCCTGATCGGGTCCCTTGCAACGGGAAAAGGCGTCTACAGGCCGCACTTCATGAAGGAGTTGCGCGATGTCGATGGCAACGTAGTGCGCCGTTATGAACCTGAAATCGTGCGCCCGGGAAACATGAAGGAATACACGCACCGTGTCTTGCTTGCGGCCATGGATTCAGTGGTGAACCATCCGGGTGGAACTGGTAAGCGTGGCGCGATTCCTGGAATCCGCGTAGGCGCAAAGACTGGTTCTGGTGAATGGAAGAAGGGCGAAAAGACTCATGCCTGGTATGCTGCGGTCGCTCCGCTCTATGACCCCGAAATCGCCGTTGCCGTGATTATGGAAGCGGCTGGTGGCGGAGGTTCCGTGTCGGGGCCGATTGCTAAGAAAGTGATGAGTGCCTATTTCGAAAACAAGGCAAAGGAAGAGGAGGAAAAAGGTGAAACCCAGACAACTCCTTGACCAGTCCCTGAAATTTGACTGGCTGTTCATTTTGCTAACGCTCGCGCTAATGAGCTGTGGCGTGGCTCTCGTATATTCTGCGACGGTCGCCGAAGACATCTCTGTTGTCGAAATGTTCTGGTTCAAGCAGATTATCTACTTCCTTTTTGGAAGCCTCTTTGCGGCGGCCCTTATCTTTGTTCGTATCGATTGGCTGAAACGCGCTGCTGTTCCCCTGTATGTGTTGGCGCTTGTGTTGTTGTGCGTGGTGTTGTTCTTTGCGGGCGATGTGGTAAAGGGGGCCGGTCGCTGGATTGACCTTGGCGTTTTCAAGCTGCAGCCTTCTGAATTCGCAAAGATTGCCTACCTTCTGATTATTTCGTATTGGCTCTCGAAGCATCCAGTCAGCTTGTATAAGACGAAGACCTTCGTGGTACCTTTCTTCCTTTTTATTGTTCCATTCGCCTTGGTCCTTAAACAACCTGACTTGAGTACGGCGCTTGTGTTTATTGCGGTGACCATGGTCGGCTTTTTCTTTGCCGGGCTCACGCTCACGGATATGTTCTTGATTATAAGTCCGGTTCTTTCGGTGCTATTTTCCCATTCGCAGGCGATAGGCTTTGAAATTCTATGGGGCGTGTTGATTTGCGCGGTCGTGTTTGCTTTATTTAGAAGAAAACTTCCGAAGATTTTGACGGGAATCATTTTGCTTGCGAACATATTTGCGGGTTACGCTAGTTCCATGGCATGGAATATGCTGGAGCCGCATCAACAGAAACGCGTGAATACATTTCTTGACCCGATGAGCGACCCTCTGGGTGATGGATACCAGGTGCTTCAGTCGCTTACGGCCATTGGTTCTGGTGGACTTACCGGAAAGGGCTTTGGTAACGGAACGCAGACCAACCTTGCCTTTTTGCCCGAAGAACATACGGACTTTATCTTTAGCGTTTTAGGCGAACAATTCGGCTTTGCGGGATGTGCCGTGGTGCTTGTCCTGTACGCCCTTTTCCTTTGGCGGGCAACTTCAATTTGCAAGCAGTCTTCCGACCCGTTTGTGACGCTGATGGTGATGGGGGCGTCTACTATTTTCCTATTCCACATTTTGGTCAATATTGCGATGACCGTGGGACTTATGCCTGTGACGGGCCTTCCGCTCCCGTTCTTGTCTTACGGTGGTTCTTTTGCGCTGACCTGTATGGTGCTGGTTGGTTTCCTACTCTGCCTAAGGTATCAGGCTCGCAGAAGGTAGTTAGCTCAGATTCTCTTTTCGGAGAAGTCTGAGTTCACACTTTTCTGAAATAGATCGTATATAGAAGAGGGGGCTTTTCTTTGCCCCTGGGAGACTTCTATGGATTTATTTCGCAATGTGGAAAATTTCGTGTTTGGTGCAGAGTGCCTTGGCTGCGGGCATGCCTCGGATCAATTGGATCCCTGGCTTTGTCCTAGTTGCGCTGCTGAATTGGATCGGGCTTCGAAGGTTTCGCTCTTTCCTGGTCCCGATGTACTGAGCCTGTATCCGATGCGCCCTATTACGCGAAGGCTGGTTCATGCTCTTAAGTATAAAGGCATTCCGGGAATGGCTACTTATTTGGTTCGGCATTCCTCGGCAAGGAAAGACGGCATGGTCGGCTCAGAACTGGATCTGTGGCCAAGGCCGCTCTATTTTGTCCCCGTGCCTCTCCATAGGGCGAGGTTTAGGGAACGCGGCTATAACCAGGCGGAAAAGATTGCTGCAGCGCTGGCTGTGAGCGCGGGTGGCCGGGTCTGCAAGTGGTTGCGTCGTAAGACCTTTGTCGTGTCTCAGACGAAACTTTCGAAAGAAGAGCGTGAGCGCAACGTAGCCGACGCCTTTGAATGTGTCCTGCAGAAGGGAATTCCTACTCGGGGGACCGTTGTCATTGTAGACGATGTCTATACGACAGGGGCTACGACTGGGGCCTGCCTTGCTGCTTTTGAACGCGTGCTCGCACGCAGTGCTTGTAGCGGGAATGGTCCTTTGCTCAAGGTGTGCACGCTGCTTTATGACGAACCGGCTTCGGCGGTTGCGGATTATGTAGCGGATTGCCAAATGGAGTGGGATTTTGAGGGCGGCCGGTCCTAACTAGAAAAGCTCCCGCGAGGGAGCTTTTAGCGGAGGAAGAGGGACTCGAACCCCCAAGCCTTACGGCGGCGGTTTTCAAGACCGCTGACTTACCAATTAGCCTATTCCTCCAGGGTTTCCCAAGGATAGAAAAATTAAGCTATTTCTGTCAAGTGGAGTTGTGAATAACTAGAAGTTTATCTAAATTTTACACAGTATGACAGAACTGGAAGATAAACAGGTTGTGGAATCCCAAAGGATCTTGGAGCTGTTGTTCTCCTACATGCCGAAGATTGCGGCTGAACGTAAGATGGACAACCTTTTGGTTCTCATGGCCGATTTGGGGAGATCCATTGTTTCTGCGGACCGCTGCTCCTTGTGGCTTGTCGATGAGGATAACGGTGAGTTGTGGACCAAGGTGGCTCATGGTGTGAACGAACTTCGTATTCCGCACAATGCAGGTTTTGTCGGCTATTCGGTTAGGACGGGAGAACCGCTTCTCATTAAGGATGCATACCAAGACCCCAGGTTCGATCGAAGGTCTGACGAAAAAACGCATTATCGCACGACGTCGGTGATGACGGTTCCGTTGATGAACTCGATGGGACATGTCATGGGAGTTTTTCAGGCAATCAATAAGCAGGGAGTGAATGAGAAAGGAGAACAAGAAGTCTTTTCAGTTCACGACTTGGAACGCCTGAGCCTTACGGCAGTCTACTCGGCAAAAACGGTCGAGTCGGCGATGCTCAATGCGGAACTTGAAGCGACCCAGCGCGAAATTATTCACATTTTGGGTGATGCATCTGAATCCCGCAGTCAGGAGACGGGTGACCATATCCAGCGCGTGGCCGAAATTTCTTACACGCTTGCGAAGCTGATGGGACTTCCCGAAGAGGATGTGGACAACATCCGCTTGGCAGCCCCCATGCACGACTTGGGCAAGGTCGGCATCCCCGATGCCATTCTCAACAAGCCGGGACGTTTCACCGACGAAGAATACGCCATCATGAAGTCGCATTCCGAAAAGGGGTACAACATGCTGTGCAATTCGAAGCGCAAACTGCTTCGCTTTGCCGCCGAAATTGCCCGTTCGCACCATGAACGATGGGATGGCCGTGGCTACCCGAGAGGTATCGCTGGCGAAGAAATTCCGCTGGCTGCCCGCATTTGCGCCGTTGCCGACGTGCTGGATGCCCTTTCGAGTCCGCGCTGCTATAAGCAGCCCTGGCCCGAGGAAAAGGTCAAGGATGAATTCATCAAGCAGCGAGGTGCTCAGTTCCAGCCGGAGTTGGTCGACGTTCTGATCGAGCATTGGGACGAAATCTACGGGGTTTACCGTAGGGAAGCTGCCCGCAGTTTTTAAGTTTAAAGGTGTATAAATCCCGCCTCTGGGCGGGAAAACCTATAGGAAACTATAGGAATAACAAAAAAACCTCGAAAAATCGAGGTTTTTTTCGTGGCACCGGTCAGAATTGAACTGACGACACGCGGATTTTCAGTCCGCTGCTCTACCAACTGAGCTACAGCGCCGACTTGGTAGGCCAAATATAGCACAATGTGTGATGACTGTCAAGGGTAAATAGAATATTACCGATATTTTTCCCTTTTTTTTAAATAATCTTCTAAATTTACTATTAGGGTGTTAAGTAAGGCGCCGGGAATAGGGATTTCTCGGGAAAACGTTTTTATAGGTGGCAGTGTGCACATGCTCAATAGAATGAACGGCTTCGCCATAATTGGTAGCCTGGGAATAATTTTTGCAGGAATGGTGGCCTGCTCTGATGACAAAACAACGTCTTCTCGAGAAGACGACGATTTGCCCGCTAAGATCGAAACGACTTATGTCACCGATGATGAAGGCAATCCGGTGATGAAGATTGATACGATTCCTCAGCATATTGATTCCGTCAGGACGATTAACGAGAAGGGGGACACGGTCTACAAGTACGACACGACGTATGTCCCTGCCGATACGACTCTCCATTGGGTGGGCAACTCTTCTCTGCTGATTACCGAAATTTCCCCGGTCAACTTGGATTGGCTCGATGAGACCGGTAGTGATCCGGGTTGGATTGAAATTTACAACGCCGGCGATGAAGCCGCAAATCTCAAGGGTTATTCCCTTGTCGAAAATCTTGCCAAGCCGCGCAAGTGGATCTTTGGCGATGAGCTGATTGCAGCCAAGTCCTTCCGCACGGTGTTCTGCGACAAGGGAAACATTGCCGCAGTCGAAGCGGGTGACAATGACCAGTTCCACTCCAGGACTCATACCAACTGGAAGCTGGAAAAGACCGGTGGTTCGGTTTACCTGATTGACCCGTTTTATGGTGTGCGAGACTCGGTGAACTATCCTGAACTTTCTACAGGCATGAGCTGGGGCATTGTCGATGGCGGTGCCTGGAAGTATTTTGAAAAGTCGACTCCTGAACAACCCAACACCAAATCGACTGCTTACGATGGCGTCGCTCCTAAGTTCAGCTTTAACGGAGCCCAGGGTGGCTTCTATACCAACGAAGTGACCCTCAATCCGCCGACTCTTTCTGATGGCATGAAGGTGCGTTGCACTCAGGATGGCTCTATTCCGACTGAAAACTCTCCTGAATTCAACTCGACCATCACGATTAGCCAGAATACGGTGCTCCGCTGTGCTGCTTACAAGCAGGGCCTCTTGACCAAGGATGTCGTGACGAACACCTACTTTATCGGTGAAACGGTGAATATGCCCGTGGTGGCGTTGAGCGTGGATCCGATTTTCTTTGAAAAGCATTATGTGAAGAAGAGCGAATGTGGATCTTCTGATCCAAAGAGCTGCCCGGCTGGTTTGATGGAAGAGGTGGAATACCCGGTGCATGTGGAATACTTTGCCGACGGAAGCAAGTCCAAGGAAAAGGCTTTTGAAGTTGATGCTGGTATTTCTTTGATGGGTGGCTGGAGTCGCGTAAACGACAAGAAGTCCGTGGCCATTGCTATGCATGAAGAATATCAGGCTGGCCGTATCAATTATCCGTTGTTTGAAACCCGTAAAGGTGTAAATGACAAGTATAAGGCCTTTAACCTGCGTAATAACGGTAACCGCTTTGTGAGTGACTACATCGAAGATGCCATGGCAGGAGCATTGCTGGAAGGTTCTGGTGTGGATTACCAGCGTAGTCGCCAGGTGATTGTTTTCTACAATGGCAAGTATTACGGTATTCACGATATGCGCGAACGTTACAACCGCGCTTATGTTGAAACCAACTACGGTATTGACGACAACACGGTAAAGTTGGTCAAGCAGTTGGGTGGCGAGACTTCCATTACGTCTAGTGGCGACGATCTTCAGGCGGTTGCGGATTACTTGAGCATGCTCAAGTTTATCGGCAATAACGATATGTCGAAGGCCGAGAATTATCAGGCTGCAAAAGATTTGATTGACATCGGAAATTACGCCGATTATATGATTGCCGAAATTTATTACCACAACGGCGACTGGCCGAATAACAACGTTCGTGCTTGGTCTGCTCCGGGACAGCCCTGGAAGTTCATGGTTTACGACGTGGACCATGGCTTTGACTGGGAATGGGGCGTGAACAATGGCGAATTTGGTCAATCAAACGATATGTTTAAGTGGATTAGAAAAGGTGGCGGAAATAAACCTTGCAAGGAAGTCGGCTGCTTTGCGAACCTTTACATCAGCTTGATGAAAAGCAGTGATTTCAAGCGTTTGTTCTTGAACCATACTGCGGTGATGTGGCAGAATTATTTGAATTCGGAGAATGTTGCCAAAATTGTTGACAAGATGACGGCCACTATTGATAATAGCGAAATGGAACGTGACCTTGCAAAGTTCGATCGATCCTATGCTAGGGATTTTGACAAGGATGGTTCTCATCTGAAAAAATGGGCTGCAGAACGTGATGAAAAGGTCTTGGAAGAATATCGTGGAGAATTTGGTGAGCTTGGCAATATGGTCACCGTGAAGATTGCTTCTAGCGGCAAGGGTGTCGTCTTGATGGAAGGCATGAATCTTCCGGGTTCGACAGCGACCTCGACGAGCTATTCGGGTAAGTTCTTTAATGGACTCCAAATGGAATTGACCGCAGTTCCTACAGCCGGCTCCGTGTTCAAGGGCTGGTCTGATGATGCGTCGAATACACAAAATCCCCGCCTTGTAACGATTAAAGACGGTTTGTCTATTACCGCGAATTTTGAATAACGCTTGAATTGCGGTGGACTTTTTGAAGAGGAGTGCTAAGGCACTCCTTTTTCTATATTTGGGCTATGATGAGTCCCGTGCGCAAGATGTTCGATGAAATCGCTGCCCGCTATGATTTCTTGAATCATACGTTGAGCTGCTTTCAGGATATTTTGTGGCGCCGCAGTTGCTGCCGAGAAATCAGGCGGCAAAATCCGGGCAAGCGTTTGCTGGACCTTTGCGGTGGCACGGGCGACTTTGCTGCAACCTACGAAAAGTTTAACGGCAAACCCGATGTGGCCGTGCTGGGCGATTTCTCTTACGGCATGCTGAAAGGGGCGGCAGGGAAAAAGACTGTCGCCATTCCGGTGCAACTCGATGCGATGAAGATGCCCTTTGGCGACGCTTCTTTCGATGTCATTCTGAACGGCTTTGGTATGCGCAACCTGCCTAGCGCCGAGGGTGGCTTGAAGGAATCGGCGCGAGTGCTTTCGGCCGGTGGCTACCTGCAGGTGCTCGAATTCTTTTCGCCGCGGGGAGTGTTCAACAAGTTCTTTTACAAGAGGCTCGCGCCGCTTTTCATTCCGGTGCTGGGTGCTTTTTTCAGCAAGCGCGATGCTTACGAGTACCTGGTGAATTCCGTAATGCGTTTTTTGCCAGTGGACGAGTTTGTCGCCTTGGCGGAAGCGAACGGGTTTGAGCTGGTGCATGTGAAACCCTGCTTCTTTGGCGTGGCGTTCCGCGTGTTGCTCAGGAGACGGGCATGAGCCGCTATATTCTAGGTGTGACGGGCGCGAGCGGCGCCATTTATGCGACGCGCACGGCGATGCATTTGAAGCGCCTGGGACACCATGTGACGGTCCTGGTGACAGAACCTGCGAAAGGAGTCCTTGCGTATGAAGGCCAGGAAGCCTTATACGATTATGTGGACGAGCGGTCCGACGTGAATGATTTCTTTGCCGAATGTGCCAGCGGAAGCGCCGATTATGCGGGAATGGCGGTGGTGCCGTGCTCCATGGGGACGCTTGGCCGCATTGCCGCTGGAACATCTGACAATTTGCTTGTCCGGTCCGCCGATGTTTGCCTCAAGGAGCGCCGCCCGCTGGTGGTTGTTCCGCGCGAGATGCCGTTCAGCTTGAATCACCTTGACTGCATGATGCGGCTTGCGAGAATGGGAGGCGTCGTGGTTCCCGCCGCGCCGCATTTTTACGACAAGCCTGCAACGATTGAAGAACTTGCCGATACGGTTGTGGCAAAGGTGCTTGCGCACTTGAGGGCTCTTCCGGATGGTGCAGAAATTGTGAAGCCGTGGGATGGTTCCAGATGCTAAAGAAGATCCTTGAATTTGGCCACATGGTGCGCTTCAGTCATTCGCTGTTCGCGATGCCGTTTGCGATAGGTTCCATGTGGGTGGCGGCTGATGGTTTTAGTGGCATGGGTGCCACGGAGACGCTCAAAATAATTGCGTTGATTGTGGGGTGCATGGTGACCGCCCGCAACAGCGCGATGAGTTTCAATCGTATTGCAGACGCCGATATCGATGCCAAGAACCCGCGCACGGCGAAACGGCACTTGCCCGCGGGGCGCCTGAGCAAGAAATCAGTGGTGGCATTCCTTGTGATAAATGGGGTGCTGTTCGTGACGTTTGCGTTCCTGCTGCAGCCCCTCGCGGGCATGCTCGCGCTCCCTGTATGGTTGCTCCTGCTTTCTTATTCCTACTGGAAACGCTTCAGCTGGCTTTGCCACTGGTTTTTGGGCTTTGCCATCGGCATGAGCCCGCTCGGTGCCTGGATTGCAATCCGCGGAGAATTCGCCGTGTTCCCGATTTTCCTGCTTGTGATTCTGATGCTCTGGATGGGCGGCTTTGACATTATCTATGCGACCCAGGACGAAGAAATCGACCGACAGATGGGACTCCATTCGGTGCCTGCCCGCTTTGGCCGCAAGCGCGCCCTGCAGATTGCGTTCTGGAGCCATGTCGCGATGCTTGTGCTCTGCATCGCCTTTGGCTTTTTCTGGGGCATGGGGATTCCCTGGTGGGTGGTGACTGGGCTCATGACCGCGGCGGTTCTCTATATTCACTTGTTTAGAAAATCCGATGACCTCGATGCAATGAACCGCGACTTCTTCTTGGCGAATGTCGCCATTAGCGTGCTCGTGATGGCTGGGCTCATCGTGTGGATTTGCATGGGAGGCGACGTCGATGCCCTTTACTAATAGACCCTTCGGTACCGAAGAAAAAATCAAGATGTTCGAGCGCATGGGGGCTACTGCCGCAGTAATTGCGCTCGTGCTGATTATGCTCATTGAGTCGGGTCATATTGGCGAATACAAGAACCTCGCCGATATGGGGCTTACCGCGATGATCGTAGTGCTTGCCATTGCGCTCACCGGTAGCCTGTACTTTAAGACGAGAAAGAAGTAACTGATTTCGCCTTTGTGACGGTTAGATTTCTAAGTCGGCACTGTAGACGGTCTCTACGGTGCCGTCGTCGCATTTGAACAGCAGGCTTCCGTCGTCTCGCATGTCGAGAATGGAGCCTGTTTTTTTGATGGCGCCTTCGCCGCTGTCGCGGTTCTGGTCGGTGCAATGGTTGTTGACGACAATCGTCCCGCGGGCGCCGATGAACTGGTCCATTTTTCGCCAAGAGCTTACCCAGGGGCGGATCCCGAAAGCCCTGAACTGTCCGATGGCGCGTTCCAGGCTTGCAACAAGTGCCTGGAGAAGCTTTTCGCGATTGATGCTCTGGCCGCAGATGTCCTTGAGGGTCGTGACGCTGCGGCCTAGGTGAGCGTAATCGGAGGGGGAACTGTTCACGTTGATGCCGACGCCCATGCTGATGGCTGGCTTTGGACAGCCCTGCATTGCCGGCATGTAGACGACCTCGGCGAGTATTCCGCAGAACTTGCTTTTGCCGCAAAGGATGTCGTTGGGCCACTTGACGGTGACTTTCCCGATGCCTTGGTTTCCGAGTCCCTTTGCGTTGGATTCGTCTTGGAGGTTTCTGAAAACTTCGGCGAAGGTGAGGGCTGCGACTTGTGTAATTTGCGGCGCCGAGGCGAGCGGGATTCCGTCCAGCGGAATCAGGATGTTGAAGTATAGGTTTAGTCCTGCAGGGGAGTCCCAGGTGCGTTCGTGGCGGCCGCGGCCTGCCGTCTGCGTGTCGGCGACAATCAAGGTACCGGGAATGATTTCTCCGGCTGCGGCGCGCATCTTCATTAAGCTGTGGGTACTTTCGAGGCTTTCGAAAAGAATCGCGGGGGCTTCGTTAAATCCGCTAAGATGCCAATCGCTGAAATTTTTCTCGTTGCTAAACACAAGCCACCATATTTGCAATGTGCGATGTGTAACTAGAAATTAATTTCTCATTACACATTTCCCATAGCGGAGTCGCCGCCCTATTTGTCTTTCTCTTCGTCTTCAAGCATCTTCAGGGCTTCTTCGGGGAAGACGGCGAAGTATTCCTTCTTCTTGTCTTCGAAGAGCTGCAACAGGCGTTCCTGTTCGAACTGTTCGCGGTCGATGTTCTGCATAAAGAATTCGTCGCGGGCGAAGTCGCGGGTGGTCATCATCTTCTTGATGTCTTCGGAAAGGTCCACCTCGTCCCACAGGATGTAGTAGGAGCCGATGATTCCGTCGGCGAAGATGTCCACATTCAAGGTGACGGAATTGCTCTTGGTCGAATCCACCAGTTCCACCTTGGTGTCGCGCTTTTCGGGGCGGAACACGTCGACATCGTTCACGGGCTTGTCGATGTCCTGCGCCCAGGATATAGTGGCGAAAAAGACGACAAAAAGTGCGACCAGGAATCCTGGCGCCTGCGGTCTACAAATCGTCCTATATGCAAACTTGTTGAGCATACCCGTATAATATACAATGATAAATTAGAAAAGAAAAGGGGCATGCAAAAAAGCGTGACGAAATACGCCCTAGACGACGCCGTACCTTTGCCATTTGCCGCTGCGCCAACGGATATAGTTGACGATGGAACGGTAAAATTCGTCGGACGCCATGCCGAGCCATATACCGACGAGCCCAAGTTCAAGCCCGAAGGCGAGCAGAAGCGCCGTGCCAAGTCCGCAGGTCCACATCATGGCGGAACCCACGATGGCGGGAAACTTGGAGTCGCCCGATGCACGGAGCGCTGCCGTGATGACCATGTTTGCTGCCTTGAACGGCTGCAGGAATACGTCGCACCAGAGGCAGAGCCTGCCGAGACGGATGACTTCGGGATCGTTTGTATACAGCGAAAGCAGCTGTGTCCCAAAGAGTGCGACGATGACGGCGACAATCAGTCCACTCGCACTGCCGGCGATTAAACTCTGGTGAAGTCGGCGGTTGGCCTTTTGAAAATCGTGGGCGCCTACGAGGTGGGCTACCAAAATCTGGTTTCCGCAGCTGAGACCCACGCTCAAGATGACGGCGAGCATGGCGAAGTTCGCGCTGAAGATGCGCGCGGTCATCGCGGTAATGCCGAGGTGGACAACGATCGCGGTAAGTACTACCTGGAAAATCTGGAAGCTTACGGGCTCGACCGCGGCAGGAAATCCGATGCGGATCCAGTCGGGCAAAATGACGCGGGAACGCTTGAAGTCGGTGCTGCGGATTTTATGGTGAACCTTGAATCGCAGAATGATGTACAGGATTGCTGAGGATATAAACCACGAAAGCATAGTGGCGAGGGCCACGCCCTTGACGCCCATTTGCGGGAGTCCCAGGTAGCCGTTCAAAAAGACGACGTTCATCGCGGCGTTCGAAATGATGGTGACGATGTTTCCGAGCAGGTTCCAGGTGGTGAGCCCGTGGGTGGCGATGAGGGCGGTCAACGTCGATTGCAGGG
>Ga0247610_10006247_pt1 | contig 12438 bp, 8 predicted proteins | sample 174DNAGHGhighgp2_FD_193483 | JGI IMG/M metagenome (GOLD analysis project Ga0247610, IMG submission 193483) | Sheep rumen microbial communities from Palmerston North, Manawatu-Wanganui, New Zealand - 1742 DNA GHGhigh gp2 | ecosystem: Host-associated > Mammals > Digestive system > Stomach > Rumen ...
TTTACGATGCGCTCTTCGATTACACACGAGGAGAGAAGAAGTGTTTCGACCATATACTGGTGCGCCACGAGCAGGGCGCTACCCATGCTGCTGAGGGCTATGCCCGTGTTAGCGGCGAGGTGGGTGTCGCCCTGGTGACCAGCGGCCCTGGCGTGACGAACACGCTGACGGGTATTGCCGACGCGATGCTCGACTCCACCCCGATTGTTGTCATTGCCGGCCAGGTGCCTATCACGGCTCTGGGTACGGACGCTTTCCAGGAGGTAGACCTCGTCGGTGTGTCGCAGCCTATTTCGAAGTGGAGCTACCAGATTCGTCGCGCCGAGGACGTAGCATGGGCTGTGAGCCGCGCGTTCTATATTGCCCGTACGGGCCGTCCGGGACCTGTGGTGCTCGACTTCGCGAAGAATGCCCAGGTCGAGGAGATCGACTGGGAGCCTAAGAAGGTAGACTTCGTCCGTTCCTACGTGCCTTATCCCAAACTTGAGGAGGAGGCCGTCCGTCAGGCCGCAGCGCTCATCAACAATGCTAAGAAGCCCTTGGCACTGGTGGGGCAGGGTGTAGAACTCGGTAATGCCCACGAAGAACTGAAGGCGTTCCTGGAGAAGGCCGACATCCCTGCCGGCCGTACGATGCTCGGCCTGTCAGCATTGCCGTCAGACCATCCGTTGAATGTCGGTATGCTGGGTATGCACGGCAACTACGCCGTCAACCTGAAGGAGCAGGAGTGCGACGTGCTCATCGCTATCGGTATGCGTTTCAGCGACCGCGTGACGGGTAATCTGAAGACCTATGCCAAGCAGGCGAAGATTATTCACCTCGACATTGACCGCAGCGAGATAGATAAGAACGTGAAGACTGATGTGGCTGTCGTGGCTGACTGTAAGGTGTCGCTGCCTGCCATCACGGCTTTGCTGAACAAGAACAAACATCAGGCTTGGCGCGACTCGTTCAAGCCTTTGGACGAGAAGGAACGCACGAAGGTCATCGAGCCGGCCATCCATCCCAAGGAGGGCCCGCTGCGTATGGGCGAGGTTGTCAACGCTGTGGCCGAGCAGGTCAAGGACGATGCTGTTCTTGTGACGGATGTTGGTCAAAACCAGTTATTTGCAACCCGTTACTTCAAGTATCACCACAAGCGCAGTATCTGCACCAGCGGTGGTCTTGGGACGATGGGCTACGGTATGCCGGCAGCCATCGGAGCCACCTTTGCTACCGACCGTCAGGTGTGCTGCTTCATGGGCGATGGTGGCTTCCAGATGTGTATCGAGGAGCTGGGCACCATCATGGAGCAGAAGGCGCCGGTGAAGATGATTGTCATGAACAACCACTACTTGGGCAATGTGCGCCAGTGGCAGGATATGTTCTGGCTGCGCCGCAAGTCGTTCACTAAGATGATGAACCCCTGCTACGAGCTGATAGCCCAGGGCTACGGCATCCCCTACCAGGCTGTCACCGACAGGAAGGACCTGGCTGCGGCTGTTGCGAAGATGCTGACCACCGACGGCCCGTTCATCCTCGAGTGTGCCATCCTTGAGGAGGACAACGTGCTACCGATGACGCCTCCGGGAATGGATATTGACAAAATGATGCTGGAGATTTAGCGCTTCGCTAATGGATAATTGACAATCGAAAATTGACAATGAAAGAAGAACAGAAGAAACTATACACCCTGCTGGTCTATTCCGAGAACGTGGCAGGTATCCTGAACCAGGTGACGGCCGTCTTTACGCGCCGTCAGGTGAACATCGAGAGCCTGAATGTGTCGGCATCGAGTATCCCCGGTGTCCATAAGTACACCATTACCGCCTGGAGCGACGAGGACCAGATAGTGAAGATTACCCGTCAGATAGAGAAGAAAATTGACGTCGTGAAGGCCAACTACTTCACTGACGACCAGCTGTTTATCCGCGAGACGGGACTCTACAAGCTGTCCACGGACAAGGTGCTCGAGAATCCTGAAATCTCGCGTACCGTCCGCCGTTACGAGGCCAGCATTACTGAGGTGAACCCCACCTACACCATTGTTATGAAGCATGGTGTGACGGAGCAGATTATTGACCTCTACCGTGCGCTCGACGCCTATGGTTGCGTGTTGCAGTACACCCGCTCGGGCCGTATTGCCGTGACCCGCGGCAAGCAGGAGCAGGTGAGCGAGTTCCTAGAAGAGAGAGAAAATTGCATTGAACGTTAATCATTGGCCATTGGACATTGAGCATTAAGTTTTGATATGAAGAAGTCCGTATTATTCTTGTTGTGCTGTCTGTTGTGGACGGTCGGCGCAAGTGCCCAGCATTCCGTTGGTGTGTGGAAGAACGGTGTTCCCACCATTATTACTGAGATGGATAGCCTTGTAGTTAGCGACAAGGGACTGTCTTCCCCTTATGCCGTTGGCATCTGGAAGGACGGAATCCCCCATCTTTTCAATGGTCTGGACAGTATTGTCTTCAGCAGAGAAGACGCACCATTGTTGCCTGACGGTGCAGACGACGGACAGACGGTTGAGCCTACAGAGGAGGAAATCTTCGTTCAGCAGTTGAGTGCTGACGAGAATAATGCGGTTGCCACCGTCTTTACTCCTGAGGAGAAGGAACGCTATGACGCTATGGCCGAGGAACTGCTGACACTCTACGCCTTTGGCGATGAGTCACGCCAGTTCTCCCCCAAGCGTACGACTGACGATGAGTATGCTCAGGAGGCGCTTACCAAAGGTCACGACCAGAAGTTCGAGAACCTGATTATCCAGCAGTACGAGAACAATATCGGCATGTGGGGACCTTCGTTTCATGGTGGTTTCCGTACCTTCTTCACCTGCTTTCGTGAGAATGGTTCTCGCTACATTTTAGTGGTGTTCTGGAAGAAAGGTGGCTTTGAGAACAACAAGAGAGCATACGTCAAGCTTGGCCAGCCCAATAATGGAAAAGTCTTGGGAAAACGTGGTGCGCAGGACCAATACGGTTCCATTTACGTTCCCATTGCCAAAGGTCAGGAGTATGCTTACCAGCGTGTATGCATTGACGAGTACCTCCCGACTACGGACGACGGTTGTGCCGGCTGTATCAGCCTGTTTCCCCTCATCATCACAGAGAATAATGGCGCTGTCATCGGCCAGCGCAATTATATGAACCCCATTTTCATCAAGACTGATCCCATCATGAATGGCTATGATCCCCAGCATCGTGAGAAGTGGGGACAAAAGGCTTATGGCTATGTTTTTGGTACAATCAATAATGTGGCGATCTATTGCAACACATATTCGGGTTGGAACTTAGGAGGAAAACTTCAGTGTCCACAGCTTCCCAGGCGTTATGTGACGGATTTATATGGTGATCATATGGCCATATATACCCATGCCGAACTCTGGCCTGATGAGTGTCGTGGAAAGAATGGCTATACGGTCTACGAAAACGATGGCTCGGCCAAGCCGATACGTGAAGGTGATATCATCGTATGGGACAAGGATGAAAGAGAAAAGGATAAAAAAGAAGCTCATGGCCATATAGGCGTGGTTATCAGGGCTTTTTCAGACAAGATTAGTATAGCTCACCAGAATGGTGGTGCTAACAGAGATGCTTTGGCCATTGGTACTGTATTGGAGGTTGACAGAAATGGCGTTGTCTGGGATCATACGCCAGGTACTAAGGTCTCGCCAATATACCAAAGTTATCCCCGCAAGATTAAGAACATTATCCGCGTTACCATCAACGAGGGCGTAGCCCCCGTCATCGATCCCGAACCCGAGCCTGTCAAGGCGATGAGCTGTGATGCCACGAGCCTGGACTTCGGCGAGCTGACGGTAGGCGAGGAGAAGAAGATGATATTCAATGTGACGAACACGGGCGAGGCGACGCTCATGATATCGTCAGTCAGTCTAGAGAAGGGTGCGCCCTTCACCGTTAGTGACGGCCCGCAGACCCTTGCCAAGGGCAACGGCCAGGGTTATACGGTCACCTTCAAGCCTACCGCGGCAGGCACCTTCACGGACAAGATCACCATCCACACCAATGCCGACGACCACCCCGAATGGACTATCACCCTGTCGGGCAAGGCAACCGTTGCCGAGCAGTGGGGCGAGAAGAAGATGGTCTGCTCGGGTGTGTCGGACAATACGCAGTACACCCTCTACAAGCAGCCCAACCTGGCGAAATACCGCACGAACAGCGCTGGTACGAAGTTCTACCAGACGAGGCTTATCGTCGATGTGACCTATCAGGGTGTGACCGTCTCCAGCCCCGTCACCTCCGATGTCTATATTGATCCGAACGGCGCCCAGTCCATCATGGCTCTCACCTATCAGGGCAGCATGGACTCTGGTATGGGTATGCTCGTCGTCTTCACCAGTTCGAAGGCCGAGGGCAACAACAACCTCATGAACGGCTATGCCTACATAACGGGCTACCAGAGCCGTACACCTATGCGTATGTTCTTCTCCACCGAACAGACGGAGCATGTCTTTGAGAACAAGAACTACGGCTGGTATCCCACGTTCTTCTATGACGACAGCGGCACACTGGCCGTCCGCCACTTCTGCCCGGACAACAACAAGATTATAGAATCCTACTACGATTATCCTGTGTGGGAGTCCTACGAGATGGGCACCACCACAAAGTCCGACTACGAGAACTTCTGGAAGAACCTCCGCAAGCCGCAGTTCCTGGAACAGCCTGATATGCCGTGGTATTAAGCATTAAGCATTGAAATGGACAAGATAGGACGTTACGAATTTCTGGCAGAGCCGTTCCACTGTGATTTCAGTGGACGGCTCTTCATGGGGCACCTGGGTAATCATCTGCTCAATGCCGCCGACTTCCATTCTACGGATCGCGGCTTCGGCATGAAGTACCTGCTGGGCATCCACCGCTCGTGGGTGCTCTCTCGTTTGGCTATTGAGATGAACGAGATGCCTGAGATGTATACGAAGTTCAATGTCGAGACGTGGGTGGAGTCGGCCATGAAGTACTTCACCTCGCGCAACTTCGCAATCCTTGCCCCTGGCTCCACGCCCCATGCCCCCAAGGTGTATGGCTACGGCCGTAGCATCTGGGCCATGATTGATACGGAGACGCGCCAGCCTACTGACATCTTCTCGATTGACAACGGCGCCATCAACGACTGGATAGTTACAGACAAGGAGTGTCCTATCGACAAGGGCGGTCGTGTGAAGATGACGGACCAGGCCGAGCTTGTTCGCACTATCGATACCTATTATAACGATGTCGACATCAACGGCCACATCAACTCTGTGAAGTACATTGAACATGTGCTCGACCTGTGGCCCCTCGACTGGTATCGCGAGCACCAGATCAAGCGTTTCGAAATAGCCTACGTGGCTGAGGCCCATCAGGGCGACCAGCTCTCGTTCTATAGGGAGACCTCCTCTAACCCCTCCGAGGGAGGGGGACTGGAGTTCAATGTCCGCATTGTACGCTCCGATGGTACAGAATGTTGCCGAAGCAAGGTTAAATTCTTATAATTCTGACAGATTATTTGGCAATATGGTGACAATTTGTTACCTTTGCGCTCGATTTTAAGTTAACCCCCTCGTCGGCACTTCGTGTAAGCGCTGAGTAGACTGATAAAACGACGGCTCTCGGGTTAGGGCTGGCATAGTACGCAAGGGATATGTATAACATTTAATTTATTAGCTATTATGGCAGAAATGAATTTTGGTGGCGTTATCGAAACTGTTGTCACCAGCAAGGAGTTCTCACTCGAGAAAGCACGTGAAGTATTAAAGGATGAGGTTATCGCCGTCATCGGCTATGGCGTTCAGGGACCTGGTCAGGCCTGCAACCTGCGCGACAACGGCTTCAACGTCATCGTCGGACAGCGTCCTGGCAAGACCTACGACAAGGCTGTGGCTGATGGCTGGGTGCCTGGCAAGACCCTCTTCTCCATCGAGGAGGCCGCCGAGAAGGGTACCATCCTCTGTATGCTGCTCTCCGACGCTGGTCAGATTCAGCAGTGGCCCACCATCAAGAAATATCTGAAGCCTGGTAAGACGCTGTACTACAGCCACGGCTTCGCTATCAACTGGAGCGACCGCACGGGCGTTGTTCCTCCTGCTGACGTTGACGTCATCATGGTGGCTCCTAAGGGAAGCGGAACTTCCCTTCGCACTATGTTCTGCGAGGGCCGCGGTCTGAACTGCTCGTACGCTGTCTATCAGGACGCTACGGGCAAGGCCAAGGAGAAGACGCTCGCCTTCGGCATCGGCATTGGCGCCGGCTATATGTTTGAGACCACCTTCCAGCGCGAGGCTACCTCTGACCTGACTGGTGAGCGTGGAAGCCTGATGGGTGCCATCCAGGGTCTGCTGCTGGCACAGTACGAGGTGCTGCGCGAGAACGGCCACTCGCCCTCGGAGGCCTTCAATGAGACCGTCGAGGAGCTCACCCAGAGCCTTGGCCCGCTCTTCGGCGCTAAGGGTATGGACTGGATGTACGCTAACTGCTCGACCACCGCTCAGCGTGGCGCCCTCGACTGGGCTCCCCGTTTCCACGATGCCATCAAGCCCGTCATGGAGTGGCTCTACTACTCAGTGAAGACTGGCAACGAGGCTCAGATTACTATCGATGCCAACTCGAAGCCCGACTATCGTGCTGGACTGGAGAAGGAGCTCGAGGCTATGCGCAATCAGGAGATGTGGCGCGCTGGCGAGACCGTTCGCAAGCTTCGTCCTGAGAATCAGGAAATCTAATGATAGTATGATAAAAGAAAAAGCTCGCTGAAAAGCGAGCTTTTTTCTTTGTGGGTGCTGATGGATTCGAACCACCGAAGTCGAAAGACAGCAGATTTACAGTCTGCCCCATTTGGCCACTCTGGAAAACACCCTTTGATATTTACGATTTGACGATTTACTATTTACGATTTGAAATGTACTATTTATCGTCTTGTCGTGGGCGTTGACGGATTCGAACCGCCGACCCTCTGCTTGTAAGGCAGATGCTCTAAACCAGCTGAGCTAAACGCCCTTTCCTTGAAAGCGGGTGCAAAGGTACTGCTTTTTCTTGAAACTGCCAAATTTTTTCGGCGGAAAAAATTTTTGGAACTGCGAATTTCATGAAATTCGCGAATTATATCTGTGCTTTGTTTGGTGCTTTCTTGGTTTTTCCTTATCTTTGTAGCCACAGAAACACTAAAACAGAATACTTGAACCTATGCTTAGAAAAATTAGAATTGCGCTGGCTGTGGTGTTCTTCGTGGGCATCACCCTGCTGTTCATTGACTTTACGGGAACGGCGCACCACTGGCTCTCGTGGATGGCGAAGGTGCAGCTGCTGCCTGCCGTGTTGGCATTAAATGTAGTCGTCATCGCGGCACTCGTCGTGCTAACGCTTGTCTTCGGACGTATCTATTGCTCTGTCATCTGTCCGCTGGGCGTTATGCAGGACGTGCTGGCGCGGCTGAACCGTAAGAAGAATAAGTACGCGTACTCGCGCGAGGTGCGCTGGCTGCGCTATCCCGTGCTGGTGCTGTTCATCATAGCCTTGGTGGCTGGCGTGGGCTCGCTGTTCCAGCTGCTGGCGCCCTACAGCGCCTATGGCCGTATCGCCACGATGCTGTTGCAGCCCGTGTGGATGCTGGGCAACAACGTGCTGGGCTATCTGGCCGAGCGTGCTGACAGCTACGCTTTCTACACGGTCGACGTGTGGCTGAAGTCGCTGCCCGTACTCATCATTGCTGTGGTGACGCTGGCGGTGCTGGCTGTGACGGCCTGGCGTGGTGGACGAACTTACTGCAACACCATCTGTCCTGTAGGCACGTTGCTGAGCCTCCAGGCCCGCTTCTCGTGGCTGAAGGTACGCTTCGACGTGGACAAGTGCAAGAACTGCTCCCTGTGCTCAAAGAACTGCAAGGCCGCCTGTATTGACTACAAGACGCATACGGTGGACTACTCGCGCTGTGTGGTCTGCGGCAATTGTATAGAGATGTGTAAGTTTGGAGCGTTGAAGTATTCGAGGAACGAGAAGCGAGAAACGAGGAATGAGGATACTCAGGCGACAGATCAGGGTAAGCGTTCGTTCCTCCTCGCCACCGCTATGGCCGCTACTGCTGCTATGGCGCAGAAGAAGGAGAAGCTGACGGACGGCGGACTGGCTGAGCTGGAGGACAAGGTGGCTCCTGAGCGCCAGACGCCGCTGACGCCCCCAGGCTCGCTGTCGTTCCAGCATTTCGCTCAGCATTGTACGGGCTGCCAGCTCTGCGTGTCGGAGTGTCCCAACGGGGTGCTGCGCCCCTCGACAGACTTGATGCACCTGATGCTGCCCGTCATGAGCTACGAGCGTGGCTACTGCCGTCCAGAGTGTACGCGCTGTTCGACAGTCTGTCCCGCTGGCGCCATCAAACCCATCGATGAGCCTGAGAAGACGGCCATCCATATTGGTCACGCCGTATGGGTGAAGAAGAACTGTGTGCCGTTGACTGATGGCGTGGAGTGTGGCAACTGTGCCCGCCACTGTCCGACGGGAGCCATCGAGATGGTGATGCTCAACGAGGACGACGAGGAGTCGCCTATGGTGCCTGCTATCAACGAGTCGGCCTGCATAGGCTGTGGCGCCTGCGAGTATGTCTGCCCATCGCGTCCGTTCTCGGCCATCATTGTCGAGGGAAACGAAGTACACCAAAACATTTGACCATTTGACAATTTGACAATTTGACGATTTGACAATTTGACAATTTGACGTTTTATGGAAAAGAAGAATATATCACGACGCTCGTTCCTGAAGCTGTTTGGTGCAGGGACGGTGGCAACGGCTGCCGTCATGACGGGCTGCAAGTCGAAAGGCGACTCAAAGGCCGCCGAGGAATACAAGAACCAGGTGGAGCCGCCCGTAGGCAAGATGACCTACCGCGTGAACCCCAAGACCAATGAGAAGGTGTCGCTCTTGGGCTACGGCATGATGCGTCTGCCGACTGTCCCTGGCGGCAAGGACGACGAGTTCGACCAGGAGATGATCAACCGTCAGGTGGACTATGCGCTGGAGCACGGCGTGAACTACTTTGACACCAGCCCTGTCTACTGCCAGGGACTGTCTGAGCGCTGCACGGGCATTGCGCTGAGCCGCCACAAGCGCTCGGAGTACTTCGTGGCTACGAAACTCTCGAACTTCAACCCTGAGTACCACCAGCGCGAGAAGGCTATCGAGATGTATCGCAACTCGATGAAGGAGCTGCAGGTGGACTATCTGGACTACTACCTGCTGCACGCTGTTGGCGGCGCTATGGAGGAGTTCCAGAAGCGCTATGTGGACAACGGCATCATGGACTTCCTGTTGGCAGAGCGCGAGGCTGGCCGCATCCGCAACCTCGGCTTCTCGTTCCATGGCCGCCAGGAGGTGTTCGACGAGATATTGGCCCTCAACGACAAGTACCATTGGGATTTTGTGCAGATAGAGCTGAACTACCTGGACTGGGACTACGCCAACGAGATCAGCAAGAATAACGTCGACGCCCACTACCTCTACGACGAGCTGCAGAAGAAGGGCATACCAGCCGTCATCATGGAGCCCCTGCTGGGTGGCCGTCTGGCCAACCTGCCTCAGTACCTGGCGACAGAACTGAAGAGCAAGGCTCCTGAGCGCAGCGTCGCCTCCTGGGCCTTCCGCTATGCCGGCACCCCTGAGGGCGTGCTGACTGTCCTCTCGGGCATGACCTACATGGAGCACCTGAAGGACAATCTGCTGTCCTACTGCCCCTTGCAGCCGCTCAGCGACGACCAGATGCGCTACCTCGACAAGGACATCGCCCAGAAGATAGTAGGGCTGGAGAACATCCCCTGCAACGACTGCAAGTACTGTATGCCCTGTCCCTACGGCATCGACATACCCGCCATCTTCGTACACTACAACAAGTGTAAGAACGAGGGTAGGCTGCCCCTGGATGCTGGCGACCCTGAGTATCGCCGCCAGCGCCGCCAGTACCTCATCTCGCTCGACCGTGTGGTGCCACGCGATCGCCAGCCCGACCATTGCATCCAGTGTGGCCAATGCGAACCCCACTGTCCGCAGAGCATCCATATTCCGCGTGAGCTGGCGAAGATTGACAAGATGATTGAGGAGTTGAAAAGAGGATAGTTTTTCGAGGAACGAGGAAGGAGGAAGGAGAAAGGAGAAGTCAAAAAAACGCGTGGCGGCAGCAATTTTTTCACTCTTCATTCTTCACTCTTCACTAATTTTTGTACCTTTGCAGCCTGAAATATGGCAAGAAGGATTGTTTTGGTGCTGGCAGTCGTCATAGCGACGCTGACGGCAACCGCTCAGGAGACACCTAACGCACAGCAGGCTCGCCGTGTGTTCGAGAAGGCCTACAACAAGGTCTTTGGCCCGCAGGGCGCCACCCTGCACTACGATGTCAACATCATCGGCATCTACAAGACACAGGGCACCATATGGTATAAGGGCAAGAAGCAGAAGTTCATTGACGAGAAGGTGAACACCTGGAACGACGGCAAGACGGCCTACATGGCCTACCGCAAGAAGAAGACCGTGGAGATCCACGATGCCAACTCTGACAAGAAGGACAAGTACAGCGGCAAGTTCAAGTTCGTGCCTGACGACTTCGACTACGCCATTGCCGAGGACGGCAACGACCTGCTACTGCTGCTGAAGCAGAAGCGGCACGCCAAGGGTACCATCAAGGAGGTGCAGGCTTGGGTGAAGCGAGGCACGTTCGACCCCCTGCGCCTGCGTATCAAGGTAGCCTTCATCTGGACGACCGTCAACATCAGCAACTTCCGCTCGGGCGGCATCAGCGACGACCTGTTCGTCTTCCCCCGCAGCCAGTATAAGGATTGGAAATTCATTGATAAACGAAAAGAATAGACATGGGAAAATTAGTCATCAACAGCTACGATGAGTTTGCCGCTCACTTAGGCGAGGAGCTGGGCGCCTCAGAGTGGCTTCAGGTAGATCAGGAGCGCATCAACCTCTTTGCTGATGCCACGCTCGACCACCAGTGGATACACGTCGACGTGGAGCGCGCCAAGAAGGAGAGCCAGTACCAGAGCACCATTGCCCACGGCTACCTGACGCTCTCGCTGCTGCCCTACATGTGGGACCAGATTATTGAGGTTCACAACATCAAGATGCTTGTCAACTACGGCATGGACAAGATGCGCTTTGGCCAGCCCGTCGTCACAGGCTCACGCATCCGACTGGTGACCAAGCTGCACAACATCCAGAATCTGCGCGGCATCTGCAAGGCCGAGATAGACTTTCGCATAGAAATTGAGGGACAACGCAAGCCCGCCCTTGAAGGCATCGCGTCGTTCCTCTATTATTTTGTATAAGACGATGGGAGGATTTTTTGGAACAATCAGTACCAGACCGTGCGTGAACGACCTGTTCTACGGCACTGATTACAACTCGCACCTGGGCACCAAGCGTGCTGGTATGGTCACCTTCGACGAGGAGCGTGGCTTCAACCGTAGCATCCACTCGCTGGAGCGCGACTACTTCCGCTCCCGTTTCGAGGACGAGCTCGACTCCTTTCGCGGCAACCAGGGCATAGGCGTCATCAGCGACACTGACCCTCAGCCTATCATCGTCAATTCGCACCTGGGTCGCTATGCTGTGGTGACTGTGGCTAAGATCAACAACCAGCGCGAGATAGCCGAGGAGCTGCTGGCACAGCGTATGCACTTCAGTGAGATGTCGGCCAACAACATCAACCAGACGGAGCTCGTGGCCCTGCTCATCAACATGGGCAACACGTTCGTCGAGGGCATCAACAACGTCTATCGCAAGATTGACGGCTCCTGCTCAATGCTCATCCTGACGGAGGACGGCATCATCGCCGCCCGCGACTTCTTGGGACGCACGCCTATCGTCATTGGCCGCAAGGAGATGCACCGTCTCACGCCCATTGGCACTAAGGAGGTCATCAAGGCCCATGCCGTGACCAGCGAGACGGCCAGCTTCCCCAACCTCGACTACAAGGTGGTGCGCGACCTTGGACCAGGCGAGATTGTCCGTCTGAAGGCCGACAGCATCGAGGTGCTGCAGCCTGCCTTCGAGCACGAGCAGATTTGTTCCTTCCTCTGGGTCTACTACGGCTTCCCTGCCAGCGACTACGAGGGCATCAACGTCGAGAAGGTGCGCGAGGACAACGGTCGCAAGCTGGGCGAGGATGACGATACGGAGGTCGACTGCGTCTGTGGTGTGCCTGACTCGGGTGTTGGTACTGCTCTTGGTTATGCTGAAGGCAAGGGTGTGCCCTACGAGCGCGCTGTGCTGAAGTACACGCCCACATGGCCCCGCTCGTTCACTCCTGGCAATCAGAGCCGCCGCGACCTCGTGGCTAAGATGAAGCTCATTCCCAACGGCGCCCTGCTCAAGGACCGCCGCGTGGTGTTCTGCGACGACTCTATCGTGCGCGGCACCCAGCTGCGCGACAACGTCCGCACGTTCTTCGAGTACGGCGCTAAGGAAGTGCATT
>Ga0247610_10006248_pt1 | contig 12437 bp, 10 predicted proteins | sample 174DNAGHGhighgp2_FD_193483 | JGI IMG/M metagenome (GOLD analysis project Ga0247610, IMG submission 193483) | Sheep rumen microbial communities from Palmerston North, Manawatu-Wanganui, New Zealand - 1742 DNA GHGhigh gp2 | ecosystem: Host-associated > Mammals > Digestive system > Stomach > Rumen...
ATTAATTGAATATTTTACAGATGATAAAGAGTATATTGCTACATTACAATTTGGAGCAGAGACTTCTACTTATGACATAGAAGGCGAAAAAATTTTTGTTTCCGATAAAAAAGTAACAAAATCTGAGGTTGTAAATGCTTTAAAATCATTTGAAGGAGATATTGAACAAATTCCTCCTATATATTCCGCAATAAAAGTAAATGGTAAAAAATTATATGATTATGCACGTAAGGGCGAAAGTGTTGAAATAAAACCAAGGCATATTTTTATAGAGCGCATTGAATTAAAATCTTTTAACAAAGAGATTCAACAGGCAGAGATTCTTATAAAATGTTCGAAAGGTACGTACATAAGATCAATAGCACACGATTTGGGAAAAATCCTCAATTGTGGTGCATATTTAGTAAAATTAATCAGAACTCAAGCTGGAAATTTACGAATTGAAAATAGTACAAAACTTGATGACCTTGTTATTGAAGAAAATATAATTAATCCTGTCAAAATGATAAATTTACCTAAAATAGAAGTTAATTTAGATGACATAAAAAAGATAAAAAACGGAGTTTCTATAACAAAAGATATTTCTGTTTCATCATTTGTTCTTTTGGTATATAATAATGATGAAATTTGTGCGGTTGGTTTAGCCGAAAAAGGTGTAATAAAAGTAAAGAAAGTGTTTTTAGAATGAAAAAATTAGTTTTAATGTTGGGATTTTTGATGTTAGGCAACGTAGGTTTTTCGGAGGTGTGCGAACTAAAGTGCGTTGAGCCTTATGATTTGTCGTCATCCACTTCTCAGTTTTTTAGTGCATTAACAGGTCAAAAATTTTTATCTGAGAAAATTGGTGAAAAAATAATTAAAAAAGCCGTTCAAAAAAATATTGTAAGTGGAGAAATCAAGTCTAATATTGAATCTTTTAGTGCAAAAGATTTAAAGGCAGGCAGGTTCAAATCTCTTGAAATTATCGGTAAAGATATAAACATTCAAGGTATTAACATTTCTTCTTTTAAAGCCGAAACGCTTTGTAATTTTAATTATATATATGAAAATAAAAATGGCGATATCCAATTTAAAGAAGATATGCCAATGGGTATAAGCATTGTTATGACGGAAGATGATATAAATAAGACTATGGAGTCATCTGATTATAAAAGATTTGTTGAAAATATAAATAATATAGGCGGAAATTTTAATATTTTTAGTATAGATTCCACAAAAGTAAGAATTAAAAATAACAAAATGTATTATGTTATGAAATATTCAATACCATTCGTGAGAAAGTCAAAAGAAGTTGCTTTTAGTTCTGATTTAAGAGTTGAAAAAGGGAAGATAAAATTAGCAAATACAACTTTTGAAAATAATTCCGTGTCTTTAGATGCAGATAAATTTTCAAAATTGATTAATTATATTAATCCTCTTGATTTTTCTGCTAAGATATTAGAAAATAAAAACGCCAAATTTAATATAGAAAATATAAAAATTGAAGGTAACAGTATTTTTGCAGATGGCAGAGTTACAATATTGAAAGATAAGGAATAATTTATGCGCAGTAATGAGAGAACATTTTTGGCTGTAACAGTTATAATAATGATAGCTGTGGGTTGTCTTTTAGGTTTGAGAATGATGTATAAAAGTGATGTAAATGTCTCAGGCCCCGTTATAGAAGAACCTCAGGTTCAAATTCCAATTGCTGAAGAAGAACAACCTGTTAAAGAAAAAGTATACGTTAATATATTTTTTATCGGACAAAATGCTAATAAAGAAGAAGTTTATAAAGCTGTAAATAGAGAATATGATGAAGCTGTTGATGGTACAAAAATTAAATTTGCGCTAAAATCCTTAATTTTAGGTCCTAAGCAAGATGAAATAGCTAAAGGTGTATATTCTGAAATACCTGCCGGTACAAGAATTATCTCTATTAATGAGACTTCAGATAAAGTTATTATCAATTTAAGTTCTGCGTTTGAAAATGGCGGAGGAACTGACAGTGTATATAAAAGGTTGTATCAGCTTATAAAAACAGCTAAAAGGAATACAAATAAACCGGTTTATCTGTATATTGAAGGTAATAAGGCTGAAGTAATCGGCGGTGAAGGAATTATGATAACTCAGCCGTTGGATGATAATTCATTGGATGGTTAAATGATTCAAAAAAATTTAGAATATTATTTAAACCTTAAATGGACATTAATAGAAGGTGAAGATATTGATTTTGAGGGTAAACCCTATTGGTATATCGAAATAAAAGAAATTCCAAGTTTTTTGTTTTGTGCTAAAACTATAGAAAAAGCTCGTTTAGGTTATAAAGAACAACTCAAATGGACATTACAGGTTATGCTTGAACTTGGTGATAAGATAGTTGAACCATAATTTAGTTTTTAAATTTTAAGTTATGTTATTAATAATAATTAAAATTATTTACTTGATAACAGGTTATTTTTGTCATACTATTTTCTTATACAAAGGAGATAATATGAACGAGCTTTTAAAAAAATCAGCGGCAGAACAGAGCAAAGCTCTTAAAAATAAAGAAGTATCAGCAGTTGAGTTAACTAATGCGGCATTTGAAAGGATTGATGCTCTAGAGGACAAATTAGGTGCATTTAATTCTTTAACGAAGGATATTGCACTTGATACGGCAAAGAAAGTGGATGAAAAAATTGCAAAAGGTGAAGACTTGCCACTTTTAGCCGGTATTCCGCTTGCTCTTAAAGATAATATGAATTTAAGAGGGTCTAAGACAACTGCATCATCAAAAATTTTAGAAAATTTTGTTTCTCCTTACAATGCCACAGTTACAGAAAAATTATTAAATAATCTTATTCCTATTGTTGGTAAAGCAAATTTAGATGAATTTGCAATGGGTTCTTCAAATGAAAACTCAGCATTTAAAAAAGTTCATAATCCATGGAATTTAAATAAAGTTCCCGGAGGTTCTTCGGGTGGTTCAGCAGCAGCAGTATCTTCATGTGAATCAACTCTGGCACTTGGCTCAGATACCGGCGGTTCTATAAGATTACCGGCATCATTTTGCGGAATCGTAGGGATGAAACCTACATACGGCAGGGTTTCTCGCTATGGCTTGATTGCTTTTGCATCATCTTTAGACCAAATTGGTCCGTTTGCAAGAACAGTTGAAGATGCGGCTAATTTGTTAGAAGTTATTTCAGGTTATGATTCAAAGGATTCAACATCTTTAAATATACCTGTGGAGCATTATGCATCAGGTTTAAATAATGATATTAAGGGCTTTAAAGTAGGTGTTATAAAAGAATTAATGTCTGAAGGATTGTCTAATGATGTTCAAAAGGCAATGCAAAAAGCTATTGATGATTATAAAAAATTGGGTGCTGAAATTATAGAAATTTCTCTGCCAAGATTAAAATATTCAATAGGTATATATTACATTCTTGCTACAGCTGAATGTTCATCAAATCTTGCTCGATTTGACGGCGTTAGATATGGTTACAGGACATCTGATTCTAAAACATTAATGGAAATGTATACAAAAACAAGAGCTGAAGGCTTTGGCCCTGAGGTAAAACGTCGTATAATGCTTGGTACATATGCACTGTCATCAGGATATTATGATGCGTATTACAAAAAAGCTCAACAAATGAGGGCATTAGTTACTCAAGATTTTGAAGAAGCGTTTAAAAAGGTTGATATATTAATTTCACCTACTTGTCCGAATACAGCATTTGAACTTGGAGCAAAATCTTCTGACCCTCTTGCAATGTATTTAACTGATATTGCTACAATTTCGGCAAATCTTGCAGGAATTCCTGGATTGAGTGTACCGGCAGGATTTGACAGTGACGGTATGCCTATCGGTTTGCAAATTCTTGCATCTCAACTTCAAGAAATGAAATTATTTAATGCTGCTCATAAGTTTGAACGAGCAAATGATTATTATTTACAGTTAGCAAATATATAATTAAAATTTTTATACTAAAAAGACGGATATTATCCGTCTTTTTATGTTATAATTCTGCTATGAAAGAGTGGAGATTTAAAACATACGAAGGTCAGGAAAAATCTCTGATAAAGAGACTTTTGATATCAAGGGGAATTAAATCCGATGAGGATATTTATGAATTTTTACATCCTTTGGAAATGAAATTAACTCATCCAAAAGTATTTAGTGACATGGAAAAATGTGTTGAAAGGTTGTCAAAAGCAATTGATAATGGTGAAAAAATAGTTATTCATGGTGATTTTGATGCTGACGGAGTTACTTCAACTGCTCTTTTATATAAAACTTTTAAATACCTTGGTGCTGATGTAAATTATTTTATTCCGAATCGTGAAAGCGAAGGACATGGATTTGATACAAAAGCATTAATCAAGATTATGACAGAAGTTAAACCAAAAGTTATTATTTCATGTGACTGTGGTATTAGTAATTTAGAAGAAGTAAATTTTTTAAAAAGTTTTAAAATTGATGTTATAATAACAGATCACCATGAAGCACCGTCAGAACTTCCAAAGGCATATGCTATAATAAATCCAAAAGCTCCGAATGCGCTTGATGAAAATTTAACTGCAAAACAAATATTGAGTTTAACATCACTTGCAGGAGTTGGAGTAGCGTTTAAAACAGCTCAAGCATTATTAGAAAAATATAATAAATTAGAATTTATTTTTGACTTACTTCCTTTTGTAGCTGTTGGGACTGTTGCTGACATTGTTCCGTTAGTTGGTGAAAACAGATATTTTGTGACAAAAGGTCTTGAATTGATTTCTGCAGAAAAGCACTACGGGCTTACAAGGCTTTTGGAAAGTGCAGGCTGCAAAGGGGAGATAACTTCCGAAAAAATTGCTTTTGGTATAGCTCCACGGATAAATGCTTCAGGTCGTTTGGATACTGTTGATGCTGCCTTAAAAGTTTTAATATCAGAGAATCCTCAAGAAATTGAAATGGCAATTCAATCTTTGAATGAATTTAATCATATTCGTCAGGAACTTTGCCATGAAATTTTTGCTCAAGCCGATGAAATGGTAAAAAAAGAAGGTAATAAAAATTCCGCAATTGTATTATTTAATAAAGATTGGCATATTGGAATTATTGGGATTGTTGCTTCAATGCTTGTAGAAAAGTATTATAAGCCGGCTTTTTTAATGACTTATTCCGAAGATACAAAAAGTTACAGATGTTCTGCAAGGAGCGTTGACGGAGTTAACTTATATGAAGTAATCTCTGCTAATTCTGAATTGTTAGATGGGTTTGGAGGACATGCTTTAGCCGCCGGATTATATTTTTCGCACAGTTCTTTTGAAGATGTTAAATCTGCACTTGTAAAAACTGTTAAAGATTTTATACAAGGCCGAGAATTAAAACCTTTTATAAATGTGGATTTTGAATTAAATCCTGATGATATAACAATTGAATTGGCTGAACAGATATCTCAACTTGAACCTTTTGGAGCAGAAAATCCTAATCCGGTTTTTGTAGTCAAAAATCTTAAAATTAAAGAAAAACGACTAATGGGTGAAAATTTAAATCATCTGCGTTTGAAGTGTACTGTTGGAAATAAAGAATTTACTTGTGTGAGGTGGAAAGAAGGAGATATATCTCTTGTGGCAGGTGATACCATTGATTTGGCATTTCATCCGCAAATCAATGAATATAATGGTTCTGTGAGTGTTCAATTAGTTATAGATGATATTCATTCGGAATATTTAAAAGAAGAAGAAGAAGAAGTTCAGACCGGATATAAAATTTATGATCACAGAAAAAAAACGGATATTCTTCCTTTAGTGAATGATTATATAAAAAATTCTGAATTGAATATAAAAGTGTTTGCGGAAAGTAAACTCATTTTGGATAAATTAAGACCATATAAAGCAATTTTTGATAATGTTATTTCTCGTGACAATTTGGAATGTTGCGACTCTTTAATGTTATTTGATTATCCGGCTGATAAAGAAACTCTTGATAAAGTTATTTCGGAAACAAATCCTTCTGCAATTCATTTTATGAATTATGAACTAAAATATCTTGATGAAGAAGAATTTTTAAAAACAGTTTATGGTATGCTCAAATTTGCTTCGCATAACAGTGGAGGCAGGGTTGAACTGAAACGCTGTGCAAGTTTTTTAGGTAAATCATATAAAGTTTTTGATTTGTTGTTTGAGTTATTGGAAGAAGCCGGCATTATAAATATAAAAAATAAAGATGAATCAGGCTATACAATAGAAATTATAAGCGAAAATGATATGCCAAAAGTTATTCATTCACAAAAATACCCCATTCTATTGGATATGATGGATGAATGTGAACAATTTCAAAAAAATATATTAGAAGATGATTTATCTGTTCTGGTTAACAATTAAATTTCCGAGTAATTTACGGCAAGCCATTTGTAGGTTTGTTCTTCTGTTTCCGGAATATCAATTACAAAAGTACCGCCATACCTTCCTCTGGAAAATGCCAGATAACCCTCTTGAGCCAGGTTATGAAATGCTTTTCTTATAGTATTTGGACTTAAATCCAGTTGTTTTGATAGTTCTATAATTGACGGAAGTTTTTGTCCAACTTCATAATTCTGTGCAATCATATTTTTAATATAATTTTGAGTTTTTTCATAATAATAAAAAGCTGTTTCGGGTGCTGATGCAAATATTGAGGTTTCTTTTTTTAGGGAAATATTTTTGTCATTTGGCATTTTTAAAACGGTCGTTCCGTACTTGCCCCGTCTGGCTTGTAAAATACCTTCATCAATCAAAATTTTTAAAGCATCATGTATTGTTTTTATACTAACTGATAAATTTGAGGCTAATTCCCCATGAGTTGGCATTTTATCACCGGTTTTAAGATTATTGGTTATATAATTTTTTAAATCTGATTCAATTTTTTTTACAAGCGTATTGTTGTCAATCTGTTCATTAACAGAAAAATCCAAAGATTTTACTACCCAGCCTGTTTCATCAGAATTTTTGAATTTATGTACTAAAATACCTTCTACAGCTAAATATTCCAAAGCTAATCTTGTTGTATTTGTTGAAAAATTAATATTTTTTGATATATTTCTTGTTGATGGAAGTGAATCATTTATATTAAAATTATTGTCAACAATATATTGCTTTATTGCATTTACTGCGCTTTCACGTTTGGAAGTTAATTTTCGGAGAATATTTGTATTATTCTTTCTATCTTTAATTATAGTACCTATACATTGTTTGGATTCAACGTAGCCTAAATCTTCAATATATCTGAGCGCATTCTGAATTGTTCCGATACTGACTCCAAGCATATAAGCAAGGTCAGGTTTTGCCGGTAAGAGGGAGTGCGGTTTTATAATTTTGTTATTTTCAATTACATTTGTAAGCCATTTACCTATTGTGACAGCTTTAGATTCTTGTATATTTTTTAAATCAGGCAAATTATTATTGATATCATTAATTTCTATTTGTTTTAAATTAGATTTTGAAAAATCACCCATACACACCTCCGGAGTCAATAATATACTATTTATAAAAAAACATCAAGATTTTTTTTGTTAGTTTATTAAGTATATTTAACATTTTAATGTGTTTATATTTTTAATTTTAGTAAAATATTATATTTTTGTTTTTACATTTTGTAAAAATCAGGCAATTTTTAAATTTAAAAATACTTTAGATATATGGGGATAATAAGGAAAATATTTATGATTAATTGTGCACGAGCAAGAATAGGATTAAAAAGTTTATGCTGCCTTTTTCGTAATAATAAAAGTACTGTATTTGAAAATTGTTTGTACAAGAATGAAGCTCGAGCTTGCAAAATTTTTCCGCACGGATCTATAAAACGCTTAAAGCGTGATACTATTGAAATAAAACAGATTAAAACTGAATTAAAAGAAGGACATAAATATAATTATAATTATCAAAAAATAAATATTCCAAAATGCAGATTTAAAGCTCCAAGACCCGGTTTTGATGAATCTTTGAATGCTTATGTAAATGTAATTAAAAATAATAAAAAAGAATTAAAAAATTTATGTTCAAAATATATACAAAATGAATTAAACGAAGAACAATTTGTGAATAAATATGCAGAGTTTCTTTCAGAAAAAATGAATATGCCATATTATCCGGAGTTAAAAAAAATAATAAGTGATACTATTGGTGGTGGTTATCAAAGTACAACAAATATTTTATATTATAATCCATCCAATATGAATCGTTTGAGTGATCTTATGGCAACAGTAAATCATGAAATGCACCATTTTTTACAACAAAAAGAAATTTTTGCAACAATGTCTATAGAACAATTTTCAAGATTAAAAGCAAGGGCGGCCATAATAGCAGATTTGCCCAAACGCCCTAATTTATATAGAACTCAAGCAGATATTGAAAAAGCTATAGAAAGAGAAACTAAGTGTTATATAAAAGATTTTAAAGATGCTGGTTGGGATAAGGTTATTGAGAAATATCCCAAAAATATAAATCAAAATTCACCTTATTATAAAAGAGCGCAAGAACTTATTAAAGCTGATTTAAATTATGTAGATGGAACAGAAAATGTTTCAAAGTATATGGCAAATATTTTAGAAAAAGAGGCCTATGAAATAAGTGTTCATACTCAATTGGAAATTGAACATTCTATCATGAATGTTTTATCCAAAAAAGAAAAAGAGATTGCATTAGAAATATATGATTGTCTAAATAGTCCATCATTTGCGGAAATAAAAGAAGTTTCCGGTTTAATTGAATCTTTTAACCGAAATCCGTATAATTTAGTTGAAATTGTAAAAGAAGCAAATGCTATGGGCTTGAATGATCCATATAGTATTATTCAAAGAATTTTATAAAATAAATTTTTATTTAGAAAGTATAATAAGCATACATTTTAAATTTATAGTTACCAAGGGTAATCATCAGAGATTTTCCAACCATCTTTATAAATTAAGGTAAAGCAATCGGTATAACCGTTTGTGCCATAGTCATTATTTCCATTAGTATGAACATTTCGACAATTTATCAAATTTTGCTCTCGCGTCAAATTCATGTGTGGAGGAATAACCATTCCTTTATCATTTATTTTAAAATAAAATCTTTCACGTGTTGGTTTTTGAGTAATATTATCAATAGCCGAAAGATTTCGTACGCTGGTATAATATATTATTGTTGGCTCTTGACTTCCTGTAAAATTGCTATATCTTGCAGATAATAAGGCTTGCGTTCCATCAGCAAAAACAAATCTTATTCCGCCCCTAAGATCACCAAATATATGCACATTTTTTTGTAAGATTATTATGCCTATGTTTGCTCGTAATGACGTAATGAATCAAATTATTATGCCTTGCTATACAATACTCATAACAACACTTGTCATTGCGAGGGAATAAAATGACCGTAGCAATCTCATGAATTTTTCTTGAGATTACGACGCATTGCTATACAAAGCTCGTAATGGCAACACCCAAAACCTTTACTGTGAGAGGTTTTCTACCCCCGCCCTATGCGGTTATCCATATAAAATCCTCCTTTTAGCTATCAATAAATCTATACTATATATTTTTTTGATTATGTCAAGGATTACTATATTGAAACTACAGCACTGCTAATTCATCTTTTAAAGAAGATATAGTATCTTCAAGAGATAATTTATCAAAAATATTGTAAACCTTAGCATTTGGAACAATTTTTTTATTTAACCCGGCAAGAACCTTGCCAGGGCCGATTTCAACAAAAATTTCAACACCATTATCAGCCATCTTCTGAATAGTTTGAGTCCAATGCACAGATGAATAAATCTGTTTAGGCATTTTTAATAAAAATTCTTTTGCATCAAGCGTTTCATCGGCATCAACATTTGTAATTACAGGTATTTTGGCATTATTCAAATTTAATCCTGACACAAAATTCTCAAATTCATGCCCTGCATCTTTCATAAATTTTGAATGAAACGCACCTGAAACTGCCAAAGGAACTACACGTCTTGCACCTTTCTGAAGTAAAATTTCTCCGGCTTTTAAAACAGCTGCATCATCACCGGTTATTACAACCTGTGCAGGAGAATTATAATTTGCGACATCAACATAACCAAAGGATGATGCCTCTTTTAATGCTTCTTCCAAAGAACCCTCAGGAGCATTTAAAATTGCAGACATTGAACCACCTGACACTGTTCCCATTAACTCAGCACGCTTTTGAATAGCAGTTAGAGTAGTATTCAAGTCCATAACACCTGCACAATACATAGCACAATATTCACCAAGCGAATGTCCTGCAACATAATCAGGAGAAATTTTAAATTGTGATTTCAAACTCTCTAATGCAGATATCGACATTGCAACTATAGCCGGCTGAGTATTTATAGTTTGTTTTAAAACATCTTCAGGACCTTCAAAACAAATTCCTTTAATACTTTTTCCTAAAACATTATCAGCAGTATCAAAAACTTCTTTCGCACTATTAAAGTTATCATATAAATCTTTTCCCATGCCAACATATTGAGAACCTTGTCCCGGAAAAAGAAATGCTATTTTTTTCGTCATAATAAATCTCCTTTTAACAAATGCCTTTTCTTAATCTGACAATTGCAGCACCCCAAGTCATACCTGCACCAAATCCACAAAGTAAAGCTGTTGAACCCAAATTCATTTTACCTTTTTCCACTCCTTCTACAAGAGCAATTGGTATTGATGCCGCAGACGTATTACCATAATATTCTAAATTTGTTATAACTTTTTCTTCAGGTATACCTATTCTATCTTGAACAGCTTTAATTATTCTTATATTTGCCTGATGAGGAATCATATAATCAATATCCTCAGTTTTTAAGCCGGCCTTTGAAATAAGATTTGCAACATAATCGGGTAAAAGTTTCACAACAAAAGCATAAACACCTTTACCATTCATTTTAATTTTTGATACTCTTTTTTCATTAGGCTCAACTAAAGGACAAGTATCACCATCAAAAGGCAATTCTATCAAATGGCCGTAATTTCCATCAGCTTTGATATCTATGGCAATAACATCATCAATACCATCTTCAGCCGGCGTTACAACCATTGCACCGGCACCATCACCAAAAAGGATTGATGTACTTCTGTCAGTCCAATCTAAAAGTCTTGAATTGTTGTCAGTCGCAACAATTAAAATTTTATTATAAGAACCTAAAAGTCCTTTTGCAATATTTAAACCATATATTAATCCTGAACATGCCGCTGAAATATCAAATGCCGGAACAGGTTTTGTAATACCTAATCTTTTATGAATTTGGCATGCCATTGAATACATATCTATAGGAGCAGAAGAAGCCGCAATTATCATATCTAAATCATTCGGATTAATTCCGGCTTTTTCAAGTGCATTTCTTGCAGCTTTTTCACCAAGGTCAACGGCATTTTCATTGCCGGAAACCATTCTTCTTTCTTTTATACCGGTACGCGAATATATCCATTCATCAGAAGTTTCATACAATTTTGTCAAATCATTATTCGTAATTACTGTTTCAGGCAAGCTATATCCGATTCCCGCAATTCTAAGCGGAACCAATTTGTCTGTCATATTTCTACTCCTCGTGAAATTTTGCAATCTTTTCATTTATACCGGTTTCTACAGCATGTTTTGCCACTCTTACGGCATTTTTTATGGCATAAGCCTTACTTCTTCCGTGAGATATTACTGTTATACCTTTAACCCCAAGGAGTAATGCTCCGCCAAATTCTTCATAATTAATTTTTGTATAAATTCTTTTCATAAAAGGTTTTGCTAATAAGCCAATAATTTTACCAACCAAATCAGCTTTAAATTGTTGTTTAAGCATTCTAAACAACATTTGTGAAGTACCTTCAGTAACTTTGAGTGCAACATTACCAACAAAACCGTCACAAACAACAACATCGCATATACTTAAGAAAATTTCTTTCCCTTCAATATTACCTACAAAATTAATTTTATCTTGCTGTTCTTCCAATAGTTTATAAGTTGCCTGAGCAAGTTCATTACCCTTACCTGCTTCTTCACCTATATTTAAAACTCCGACTCTTGGATGCTCAATTCCTAAAACATTTTTTGAAAATGTTGCACCCATAATTGCAAATTGATATAACATTTCAGGCGTACAATTACTATTAGCACCACCATCTATAACTATTATAGGTTGTTTAATGGTTGGTAAGGTAACAGCAATAGCAGGTCTGTCAATACCGGGGATTCTGCCTAATCCAAATAAACTTGAAGCCATAGCTGCTCCGGTTGAACCTGCAGCAACAACAGCATCTGAACTACCGGTCGCAACAGCATCAACAGCCAGAACTATAGATGATTTTTTCTTTTTACGAATAGCTTGTCCCGGGGCTTCACCCATTTCAATAATTTCAGATGCATGAGTGATTTTTATATCCAAAGATTTTACATCAACACGAATCCTGGTTCTTTTTCCGGCTTTACCGCAATCTGATAAAAACCCTTCTTGTTGAATTCTGTCGAGGCATTCTTCT
>Ga0247610_10006249_pt1 | contig 12434 bp, 9 predicted proteins | sample 174DNAGHGhighgp2_FD_193483 | JGI IMG/M metagenome (GOLD analysis project Ga0247610, IMG submission 193483) | Sheep rumen microbial communities from Palmerston North, Manawatu-Wanganui, New Zealand - 1742 DNA GHGhigh gp2 | ecosystem: Host-associated > Mammals > Digestive system > Stomach > Rumen ...
CCCAAAAGATTTTGCCGAAAAGTACGGATTGAAAATTATCGGTTATGTTATTGACAGGGCTGAACATAAGGTCGTCATAAGAAATTATGATAATACTGACAAGATTATTGATAATCTTGATGAATGTTTTAATCATTTTTAAGTATAGCTTCGTATTTACGCCAATATTCACTGTATTGAACGGGTAGTATCCACGGTTTTATTGAATAGTGAAGAATAACAGGAGTTTTTAAAGACTCTTTGTATTCCTGTTTTCTGTTTGGAAAACTGTTCGGATCATCTCTTGTGAGCATTAGATTAAATTTGAGAGGCAAACTTAATATTTTATTTCTGCATATATCGTTCAAAACATCTTGGTCGGAATATGTATTATCCTGTTCACGGAGTTTTTTGAAGATTTTCTCTTCAAGGTTATCACATCTGAAGCTTTTAAGGTTCATCAACATAACGCCCGAATTGATATATGTTTCCCCCTCCGACAGATTAGCCTGACAGCCCATAATATCGGAATATTTATCCTCAACCGCACCAAAATAATAATTATCTATGTCATAATTCCACAAATTTGAAATATCATCTGTCACAACAAGATCGGAATCTAAATAAATAACCTTTTCCTTGTTTAATAAACTCGGCAGTTTTAATCTGTAATATGCCGATATTCCAACCCGTTTATCGTGCACAACTCCGTCAAAATCAGAATTGTTCATTTTTATATATTTATATTCAAAGGGGTAAATATTATTTAATTTGTATTTTATCGGTTCAAAAAGAGTTTCAAATTTTTCTTCCGGTATATCAGACATTACATAGAAAATATATTTCTCATTTACTCCCTTGACATTAGAAAGAATAGAACACATTGTAACAAAGGTATATTCTAACCAATCTTCCGTTGCACCAAAAGCAATTTTTATATCCATCATTTCTCTCTGTTGATATTATACGTTTGTTGCTGCCAATTTTTCCAATTTTAACTTTTGGTCATATTCAATCAAAAGGTTAATAAGCTCTTCCAAATCACCGTCTATAACAGTCCAAACGTTCAGGTTATGCCCGATACGATGGTCTGTTAATCTTCCTTGAGGGAAGTTATAGGTTCTGATTCTCTCACTTCTGTCACCCGTACCGACTTGAGAACGTCTGAGGTCTGTAACCTCCTGCATTTGTTTTTGAACCTCTAAATCGTACAATTTAGCTTTCAAAATCTCCATCGCACGTTCTTTGTTTTGAAGTTGAGAACGCTCTTCAGTACAGAAAATCATAATTCCCGTAGGCTTATGGAAAAGTCTTGCGGCAGTTTCAACCTTGTTTACGTTTTGTCCGCCTGCACCGCCTGAGCGGGCTGTGGACATCTCTATATCCTCCGGCTTGATTTCAATCTCAACATCATCAACCTCAGGCATAACCGCAACAGTTGCGGTTGATGTGTGAACACGACCTTGTGATTCTGTTTCCGGCACACGCTGTACCCTGTGGACACCTGATTCGTATTTCAACTTTGAATAAACCGCGTCACCTTTTATAGAAATAATAATTTCTGAATATCCGCCTGCTTCACATTCTGTTTTTGATAAAATTTGGGTTTGCCAACCTTGTTTATCCGCAAATTTGAGATACATTCTCGCTAAGTCCCCCGCAAAAATGTTTGCCTCGTCACCGCCGGCTCCGCCTCTGATTTCAAGCATAATATCTTTATCATCCATAGGGTCACGAGGGAGAAGAAGAACCTTCATTTTTTCCTCATATTCAGGAAGTTTTGCTTCGTTTTCCTCCATTTCAGCTTTTAAAAAAGATTTCATTTCTTCATCTTTTTCACCATGAATCATCTGCTTTGCATCTTCTATTGCATCAACAGCCTCTTTCCATTTGTAATAAAGCTCAACCGTTTCTTCCATTGATTTTCTTTGTTTGGATAAATCTCTGAATTTTTTGTAATCCTGAATAACATTAGGATCAGACAATGTAACCCCAAGTTCGTTATATCGCTTTTCTATTTGTAATATTTTATCCAACATATCTTTCATTATTATTTCCTCTTTTTTTCAATTATAACAAAAAAATACAGACAATTATATCTGCGTTGTCATTATACTGCCCGCATTTTTTTATATGCAAGAAGAATCGCTTTATTTTCTCCATCAAATGAATGAGATATCAGTGTTTGTGTTGATTTGAACCCAAAATTAGTTTAGACTGAACATGGAGAATTATAATTATGAAACTATTCATTTACCTTACTTACATTTATTTAACCCTATATACAATCTATTTTTTGGCATTATCGATTATATCGTTAAGACACTCACGAAAAAGAAGAGAAGATATACCCAAAAGATATAATAACCTGTGTGTTGTTGTATATTCACACAATAACGAAGCTACGGTTGAAAACCTGATAAAACAGTTAAAACATCAGACATACCCGTCTTCAAACTATACTATCCAGCTTATTCTTGATAACTGTTCAGATAAATCGGAATTTTTGTTTCAAGGAGATTTATCAGTCACAATAATGAATATTAAGAATGTTGATACAATAGGAAAAGATCAAGCCTTCTCAATTGTTACGGAAAAATATTCCACAATAAGAGATTTAGATGCCTATGTCTTCCTCGATGCAAAATATTATGTCGGAAATGATTTCTTGGAAAAGATAAATGAGTCTCTCCAAAAAGATGATGTTGTTGTCGGTGCTACAACTCTTATATGTGACGGGGAAATTGGTCTGATAGATAATATAAAATACTCATATAATCAATATAAAAATAATTTCTTACTGAAAACAAGAAATGATATGGGATTTAGCAATCTTGTCAATTCCGAAATACTTGCAATGAAAAAGTCAGTTATTGATGAGATTGGCAGTTTAAACTTCAGAACAACAAATGATGAACTGAAATATACGTTAGAGCTCTCAAAAATGGGAATAAGAACCGGATTTAATTCTGAGGTCAAGATATATATCGGACTGAATGAATACGATTTCAAAATTCCTTCTTTATCGGTCAGAACCGCTCTGTTCTTTGAGAATTTATTCAAAATAGGAACAAAGAATTTAAATTACAAAGAGCTTGTATGTTCACTAATTTATCCTAATTGTATAACTTTGGTGTTAGGCTATTTTTTGGTGTTTAGTTTTGCTTTTCAGGTCAAATGTCTGTTAAACTACTACGTTGTCGGAGCAGAAATTGCCTTGTTTGTTATTGCTTTCTGCCTCAGCTTACTAAATGCAAAAATCCATTCAAAAGAACATTTGTATTTATTCTTATACCCTGCTTATGCTCTATGCAAGGTCATATACAACTTCCCGCCATTAAGATTTATAAGGAAATGTTTATTTAAATCCGAAGAAAATACAAAAATAGAAAAACTTGATTTACAAGTTTACGTATCAGACGGAAAAAAATACTTCCCTTGTAAACTTCAAATCGTATCTGAGGCAAAATTTACAAGTGTTGTCTTCATTAATAAAAACAAAAAATACAGAACAAAAAATCATATACGAGTAGTGGATGCAATTCAAGAAATTGCGCAAAAACTGGAATCCTACGGGTATTACCTCAGACTTTGCCAATGCTGTAAGTATTTTGAACCGAATATTGACGGTACTGTAAACCAAATAAAAGGATTCTGTAAATATCCGTTCACAAACAGAACTCCGGGAGATATACTCTCAACGATGGTTTGGAATGCTTGTGATGCATACGAAAAAGTTAATGTTGTTAATTTCTTTGACGCCATTTCAAAGAAAGAAGATAACTAATGACTGTCAGAAGCGCCTACCTCCATATCCCGTTTTGCAAAAGTAAGTGCAAATATTGTTCGTTTGTGTCATTTGTCAACGAGGACAAAAAAACAGGATATTTATATTCCCTCTTGAAAGAAATTGATTATAACTACTCGGGAGAATGTCTTGATACACTATATATCGGAGGTGGAACACCATCTGTAATTGAGGCTGCGGATTTAAAAAAAATATATAATAAATTCAACCTGTCAGAGAGTGCTGAAAAAACAATAGAAATAAACCCTAATGATGTCACTCCCGATTATATGAAACAGTTATACGACATAGGTTTCAACAGAATAAGTATCGGAGCGCAAAGTTTTGATAATAATATATTAAACCTTATCGGAAGAAGACATTCATCGGATGAAATATATAGGGCGGTGGAAATTATTCAAAACACAGGCTTTAATAATATCAGCCTTGATTTAATATACGGACTGCCCGAGCAAACTATTGACGGTTTTAAGCATGATTTGAATGAAGCAATAAAACTCGGAATACAACATATCTCTTTATACGGATTAAAGATTGATGAAGGCTGCTATTTTTACAACCATTTACCTCAAAATCTGCCTGATGACGATATACAAGCAGATATGTACCTACTTGCGGGAGAAGTAACCTCAAATAACGGGTTTGAACATTATGAGATAAGTAACTATTCAAAACCCGATTACGAATCAAAACATAATACCAACTATTGGAGGTGCGGTGAATATTACGGTTTCGGAGTTTCTGCCCACGGCTATGTTGATAATATCAGATATTCAAATACCAACAAACTTCAAGAATATATGGATAATCCCGCCTCACGGGAGTTTGGAAAGTTTTTAACCAAACAGGAAATGCTGGAGGAGAGGATATTTTTAGGGTTCAGACTATCCTGCGGGATAAACGTACAGGAAATAAACAAAGATTTTGAGATTGATTTTGAAAATAAATATAAAAATGTTTTAGATAAATTTATTTCCACGGGACATATTGAAAAAACACAAAACGGATATAAGTTATCGGATAAAAAAGAACATAACGGGTTTTTGTTGAGTAACATAATCTTATCTGAGTTTTTGGAAACTTCTGTCTGAAAAAGAAAAATTTTGTTTTTACATAATAAATATTAGGGGTAAATATCGAACCGATATAAAAATATTAAAAAAGTACAATTTGAATGATAACGAAGAAGGATGCCCCATTTCTTTGACCGCAAAGAAACGGGGCGCAAAGAAACTCTCCGACCTGACTCTCCGCAATCACATATCTGTTAGTATTTCACAACAATCGCTCAAACTCACGATTTTACGGATGTTTTTAATGTTAGTAAAATCGTTCAGACAGTGAGCTCAATGAGTGAAATACAACATCTCTGGATTGCTCCGAAAAGGTCGGATTTTGGGTTGCCTACACAGTAACGGTTAAGAAAGTGCGAAGCACACAGTTGCGACAGTAACTGTAATTGATATGCGGAGCATTATCGGCGAGTGTGTCTGAGCGGTAGCGAGTTCGCGAGGCGGAAAATTTACAGCAAGCGAAGCTTGCTCCCGTCCAAGCAGCGGCGTGTTTTTCTTTCTTTGGTTCGTTTCTTTCTTTTTTCGTCGCAAAAAAAAGAAAGAAATGAACATAAACATTAATTTTAATTATTTTTTATAACGATAATATTTATTATGTAAATATATAACTATACGATATAAGAATTCCTTAGAGTAAAAATCCCGAAAGAGCATGCCCCATGCATGTTTTGACATGTTAAGAAATGTAAACTCATGTTATTAAAAAGGGCAATTATTTCCAAAGTATATACTTTATATATACAAAGATAAAAATATGAGGATTTTATTATGGCCTTCTCACCAATCAGCAGAGCACAAGATATTATGGGACACTTAGAACAACCCCGTGACAGGGTTGGAGATCCTTTAAGAGGAGATATCGGTTTCGGAAACATAAACTTCAGTACCACCATCAATATTTTTGGCGGTGCACCAAGAGGTCGAGCAACTTTTGGCAGCGGGTTAATGGGCGGATTTTCCGGCTGGGGCTTTGGTATCGGAGGCTGGTTCGGCGGCGGAAGAATGACAACAGGAAGCTTTTTAGGCGGAATGTTAGGCAAATTGCTTGGTACAGCAATGAATGTCGGGACTGCTGCTGCGATGAGCAGACTCGGCGGCGGATATGGCGGATATAGAGGAGGCTACGGCGGTTCTATATTCGGCGGTGGATATGGCGCAGGCTACGGTTACGGAACAGGATCGATGTTAGATCATTGTTACATAAGACCGGGCAGTACACCGGTAGCAGGTACAGGCACACAAGGCACAGCAAGTACCCAAGGTACAAGTACAAGTGATGCAGATAAAGCTGATGCAGATAATACAAGCGCAAGACAAGGCACTCCAAGTGCAAATCCTCCTGCAGATAACAACGAAAGCAGTACAACGGTAACACAAGTATCCAGTGGTAACGGTTCTCCTACAGCTGATTATTTAAGAACTTATATCGAAGGAGAAAAAGGCGGTAATTTCATCAGCGGAGACAGTACAACCCGACAAAACGGAGAAACACTTGATGGTTCAAATAACATAAAAACTTGGGGTGATGGAACAAGCAAAACTGCAAATCAAAATGAATTAAAGGATGCTGTTAAACTAGGAAAAGCTGACGGAACAGGAGACAAAGAAAAAGATACATCAGGTTATCCAAAATACTTTACCATGACAGACTATCGTTCGCATAATGAATATACCTTTGTATTTAGCCGCACTAACAATGGTCATGTATATTATAAATGGGATAAAACTAGTTCTAATTTAACAAAAGATGATGAAGGAAAATATAACAACAGAGAATGGCAAATAAATGATGCTTTCAGTAATAACACAGAGTTTGAAGTAACAATTGAAAATAATAAATTAATGGTTAAATGTGAAAGTGGTCAAGTTATGGCAAAAAATGGATATAAATCATAAATATATTAATAAAGCGGATGTAACACACTAATGTATATATAAAAAGCTCTCAAATTGAGAGCTTTTTTAACAGGTACAATTTTATTGCATATACTCGCAGGAGATGTCTTTTTTCAATCTCCCTCGGGGGAGAGAAAAATTTGTTAACGAAACAGAGTTGAGTTTACAAATTTGAGAGAGGGTATTCTATTCACTATTCACTGTCCGCTATCATTCCTATCTCTCCCTATGGGAGAGAGTACAATCACTTATGTTTTGTTTGCAAAATATTAGTGATTGGTGTGAGGGGTAAATATATTTTATTGGTGCGAAACTATAACCATATTTACCCCTTACAGGCTCGGAACACCTATACCGTGCTGATTCATATAGATTATCAGAATTATTATTGCTATCAGGAGGATAATGTCCAAAACCTTAAATATCTTTGAAAAAGCTTTGTATGCAAGCCAAAATGACGGTATCGCAAGCCATAACCAGTTATAACCTTGTAAAAACCAGCCGTTCACATAATTGCCCACACCCAAAACAACCAGCGCCGCTGTCACCGCACTAAAAATAACACTCTTTATCATACTCTCTCCTTTTTATCTTAGACCACGCCCGCTTTTAATATATCATGGATATGAACCACACCTATAGGTTCATTATCGTCATTAACAACAGGCAACGCGGTAATAGAATATTTTTCCATAAGATGCAAAGCTCTTGCCGCAAAATCATCTTTTAACATAGTCTTCGGGTTAACCGTCATGACATCTTTTGCCAATAATTTTGTAATATCAGGATATTTCAAAACTGTTCTTCTGATGTCACCGTCTGTGAGCATTCCCGACAATCTGCCCGATTTATCAGTTATCATTGCCATACCAAGTCCGTAATCCGTAATCAATCTTATCAAATCAGTGAATTTCATATCTTCACTTACTATAGGGAGTTTTCTGTCCTTATCGGACATCATCAAGTCTTCAACATGGTATTTTATACCTTTTCCTAAAGCTCCGCCCGGATGATAAATCAGAAAGTCTTCCGCCGTGAACCCGCGTTTCTCTAACAAACATACGGCAAGCGCGTCACCCATAGCAAGAGTGGCAGTCGTACTCGCTGTAGGAGCTTTACCCAAAGGGCAAGCCTCTTTTTCCACGGAAATATCCAATACACACTCACCCGCTTTAGCCAAGGTTGAGGTAAGATTCCCCGTCATAGAAATAATAGGCACCCCAAATCTTTTTATCAACGGTAATAAGTTTAGTAATTCCTGTGTTTCTCCGCTATTGGAAATCGCAATCACCAAATCATCTCTTGTTATAATCCCGCTATCACCGTGGGTGCTTTCCGCAGGATGAAGAAAATAAGAAGGTGTTCCCGTTGAAGTCAAAGTCGCAGCTATTTTCTTCCCGATTAACCCTGATTTGCCCATACCGGTGATAATAACTCTTCCCTTGCAAGAATACATAAGCTCTATGGCCCTGTCAAAATCAGGCCCTAAGGAGTTTTTAAGCCTCAATATCGCATTGGCCTCTATATCAAAAACTTCACTTGCAACTTTTACCACATCAATCACGTTCATACTTGCCTCTGTTGTTTTACTTATCATTATTTATTTGTAGAGTACTCTATTTGCCCCTTTAACAATTTACCCCTTTTCCCCATTATACTCCAAAAATACTAATTTATACCAATATAATCAAATATTTTTTCAAATCTGCCGATAAATAATATACAAGAGGTGAATTAATGCTTCAAGTTTTTTCAGAAAACCTGTCAACCGTTGTGTTAGACAGTACCCCGACAGATAAAAATATAGAAAAATTGAATGAGCATATCAAGTTATGTAACTGCCAAAATATGACAGTTGATATCTCCGGTATGAATATTATTGATGCTTGTATGGTATCATCCGTGTGTTCCGCAACACACTATCTAAAATACGAAAAAGGAAAAATAAAATGGATTGTTAATTCCCCAAAAGTGGAAGAATTTACAAAATCAATGAACCTCGGAAACAGTGATTTTATTGTAAAATAAAATCTTATTATATATAAAAAAGAGGTCGGGATATTAAACCCGACCTCATTCGTTTTGTATAAATTAATTATTCTTCGCTTTTTACTTCTTCAGCAGGTTTTTCTTCCTCTGATTTTTCTTTCTCTTTGGAAGCAGCCTTTTTGCTTTCACCTGAGCCTGCTTTTTTCTCAAAGACAATCTTGTCTCCTTCAAGTTTTAACAGGATAACATCTCCCGCCTCATAAGCATTCGTCAGGATTTCTTCCGCAAGCTGATCTTCAATCTTACGTTGAATCAATCTTCTCAGCGGTCTTGCACCGTACGCTTCCGAATAACCGTCTTTTGCCAAGAAATCTTTAACTTCATCAGTAACCTCAATAGAAAGTTCTCTTTCAGATAATCTCTTGAACAAGTCTTTCATCATTAAGTCAACGATCTCTCTGATTTCTTCTTTTTGTAAGTGGTTAAAGACGATAATATCATCAATACGGTTCAAGAATTCAGGTCTGAATGCCTTTTTCAATTCTTCATTAACTGTATCTTTTAATTTTTCATATTTATCTTTGCTTGCATTTTCCGCAGTTGTAAACCCTAACTTACCTTGAGTTGTTATCATACTTGCACCGACGTTTGATGTCATAATGATAACCGTATTTTTGAAGTTAACGTGACGACCTTTGGCATCAGTCAAACGACCGTCATCAAGGATTTGCAACATGATATTGAAGATATCAGGGTGAGCCTTTTCGATTTCGTCAAAGAGAATAACCGAATAAGGTTTCTTTCTGATAATTTCTGACAAGTGCCCGCCATCGTCGTATCCTACATATCCCGGAGGAGAACCAATCAACTTGGCGGTTGAATGTTTTTCCATAAACTCGGACATATCAACACGAACCATGTTATCTTCCGAACCAAACATTGCCTCAGCCAACGCTTTTGCTAACTCAGTTTTACCGACACCCGTAGGACCAGAGAAGATGAAACTTCCGATAGGTCTGTTTGGAGCTTTCAAACCGACTCTTGCACGTCTTATTGCTTTTGAAAGTGCCGTTACCGCTTCCGCTTGTCCGATAACTCTCTCGTGGAGAGTATCTTCCAAGTGCATTAACCTTTCACTTTCACCCTCTGTCAATTTAGTAACAGGAACACCCGTCATAACAGAGATAACCTCCGCAACATCTTCCTCTGTTACTACAGGCTTGTTTGCTTCGTTATCTTTCTTCCACTGTTCCGTTACTTCTCTAATCTTATCTTTCATATTAGCTTCGTCATCTCTGAGGTTAGAAGCCTTTTCAAAATCTTGGTTTCTTATTGCTTCTTCTTTTTCCTTGATAATAGCTTTCAACTCCTTATCAAGTTCTTTCCCCTCAGGACAAAGCGAACTTACTTTCAATCTAACCTTTGAACTTGCTTCATCAAGAACGTCGATTGCCTTATCCGGTAAAAATCTGTCGGTTATATATTTGGCAGAAAGTTTTGTTGCCGCAACAACCGCATCATCAGATATAACAAGTCCGTGGTGTTCTTCATATTTGAATTTCAAACCTCTGATGATTTCTAATGTTTCATCAATAGTCGGTTCATCAATGATAACCGATTGGAAACGTCTTTCCAGTGCTGAATCTTTTTCAATATACTTCCTGTATTCATCCAAGGTAGTCGCACCGATAACTTGAATTTCACCTCTTGAAAGAGCAGGCTTCAAGATATTAGCCGCATCGATTGCACCCTCCGCTGCACCGGCACCGATAAGGGTATGCATTTCATCAATTACCATAATTACATTTCCGGATTGTCTGATTTCGTCCATTATCTTTTTAAGACGTTCTTCAAACTCACCTCTGTATTTAGTACCGGCAATCAAAAGTCCCATATCTAGCTGGATAACCTTCTTGCCGTCTAATATATCAGGGACTTCTCCGTTAACAATTCTTGTTGCAAGACCTTCCGCAACCGCAGTTTTACCAACCCCCGGTTCACCCAACAATACAGGGTTGTTCTTGGTTCTTCTTGCCAAAATTTGGATAACCCTTTCAATTTCTTTATCACGACCGACAACAGGGTCAAGTCGTTGCTCCGATGCCGCAAGAGTTAAATCAGTACCATATTCATCAAGACTTGGGGTTTTAACCTTAGATGCGCTTGATGAAGATGATGAACCGCTTGAACTGCTTGAACTGCCTGCACCGGCACCCGCAGTAGATTTTGATTCACCTAACATCTTAACAACATTGGTTCTGATTTTATTCAAATCAACACCAAGATTTTCCAAAACTCTTGCCGCAACACCTTCTCCTTCACGGATAAGACCCAACAACAAGTGCTCCGTACCGATAAAGTTATGACCTAATTGTCTTGCTTCATCCCATGATAATTCCAAAACTCTTTTTGCTCTCGGGGTAAAAGGTATTTCTACCGCAACAAAGCCTGAGCCTCGACCAATAATTTTTTCTACTTCCACACGAGCATCTTTTAGGTTTACACCCATTGATTTTAATGTCTTCGCAGCGACTCCGGTACCTTCACCGATAAGCCCCAACAAGACCTGCTCTGTGCCTACAAAATTATGACCAAGTCTGCGTGCCTCTTCCTGAGCAAGCATTATGACTTTTATAGCCTTTTCTGTAAAACGTTCGAACATTTGTCTCTCCTAATATTTAAATGCGCATAACTGTATTTTAACATAAAATTCTAAAAAGTATCAATAGGTAAACAGAAATTAAAACTTTTTCCTGCTCATTAAAAAGAGATTTGAAAAATTTTTCAAATCTCTTTTTTAATAAATATAATAATTACATCGCTTTAATATTTAATTCGCTTAAACTTTCCTATATAATATCTAAAAAAGTCCGATTCCAAAAGTTTCATATATTTTTCGCAAGTATGTCCTTCATTTAGCATCGTCATCATTTTTTCAAATACTTTTCGTTCTTGTTTTTGTATCGCCTTTTCACCATGAAATTTGTAATCTTTCTTCATTTCTTCTAATTTTTCTTTCTCATCTAAATATTCATCTTTTAATCTCATCTCAATACGTTTTGCTACATCACCAACCATAGCAACCGTACCTCCGGTATATTCATTCCGTGGTTTTGGTACAAAATTGTATCTATTCCCGCTTTCGTCTATTATATACATTTCATTTTCTCTTTTGACACTCGCTGATATATCCTTCATAGAAAAAGGGTTTGCTGGCGGGGTATCTTCCCCACTCTTGTTAAGGAAGATGCATCTTAAAAGCGCCCCATTATCCATTTGATGTGGATGATTGTGAACAGTTGTTGCAGGCATCTCCGACGCTATATGAGCAAAATGGCTGCTGAAAAATTCAACAAATGCCCGTTCTCCCTTCGTTTTAGAGTGTACTGCTATATAGTTCTTTGGGTAAATCTCTGTTTTTGTGCCAACATCCACAGACATTATAGAACCGTTTTCCCCTATACTATAGCCCCGTTCTATAGTTTTATCTTGATTATCACTCATTATTCTATGTGCGATAAGCCTTCTATATCTTGCTTTTACAATATAATCAACTTTTTCTTCTTTTGATAATTCGTCCCAATCTTTTAAGAACGGTAAACTTTCTTTTGTTGATTCACCAAATTTTTCAATATAATAATCAGGATTACTCATTGAACACGGCTTATTAGATAATCTTCTGTACGGAG
>Ga0247610_10006250_pt1 | contig 12433 bp, 13 predicted proteins | sample 174DNAGHGhighgp2_FD_193483 | JGI IMG/M metagenome (GOLD analysis project Ga0247610, IMG submission 193483) | Sheep rumen microbial communities from Palmerston North, Manawatu-Wanganui, New Zealand - 1742 DNA GHGhigh gp2 | ecosystem: Host-associated > Mammals > Digestive system > Stomach > Rumen...
ATTGGCTTTTCTTTAACTTCTCCATAGTAGAGAAGAAAACTTTCTTTTGTTCTTTTGATGGTTGTTTCATTTTATGAGTTGTTATGTAATAAAACTAATAAAAACCAAACTATAACCAAACGATAACCAAAACTCCAAAGGGGTTATTCAATAGATTTTGCGGTTGTTGATGTTGTTTCATTTAGTAGAAGTTAGATGAAATAAATATGAGCTAATTATTCATTATATATTGAATTTTATATTCGTTTGGTTAAAAGGTTCGGGATGGAGATCATTAAGAATTGAAAATATAAGAAAATTGTGGCTCTGATTTTAATAGAGTTATATAGACGTTAATTAAGTCTTCTTTCCTATGATACCGTGTTGTTATATCGTTTATGAGTTTGAAGTAATCAGTAGTCGGTGCTCCATAGAGGTGGAAGCAATCAAGAAAGTTAGAAACTATACATATGTCAAAAGAATAAAGGATTTAAATCCCTTTATTTTTTTTGTAAAAATTTTTTATGCATATAAGTTTTCACGATATTTAACAAAAATGGTTCGTTAAAAGCAACGAACCATTTTATATTTTAGAAATTATACATTAACTATTCAGCGTCAGCTTCATATGTAAAATTGCTATACAAAGTAGACTGATCACCATTTTGTACAGAAATTGCTCTACAAAATAAAGTATCAGGTTCGTTTACATACAAAACATCTAAAACAGTACCATCCTGTAAAGTCATTTTTACAACAGTATAAATCATATCATCTTCAATTCATGAACTAGTTACTTCTCTACTAGCCATAGTTGCATATTCAGGTATAGTAAATTGAGGTTCTTCTCATTCAGCAACCTTATAACTTCAAGTATTAACAACAGATTGAGCTTGCATATCATATGTCTCGTAATCATATGATAGAGGTGGTAAAGTTTCTTCAATTTTTTCTAAATCTTCTAGAGTTAATGAAGTTTTTACCCATTCAGGATGATCTTGTTGAGTAGTTTCTTCTTCAACAACATTCTGTTCTAAATTTTCAGTTGGCTCTTCTGTAACCTCTTTTTGTCCACAACCAGTCAACATAGCAACTGTAAGTAATCATAGCATTAATGCTAAACTCTTTTTCATTCTTCAAATAAATTAAAAAAATAAAATGTTATAAATTGACAAACACTACTATTAGTTATTTTATTTGTAGATTCAATAGAAATATTGAATTTATTATTAATTATTACAAATAATGTTAAAATTCTTAAATTAATTGAAATCATTAATCAAATTAATAAAAGTAGAAACAGTTAGTTTAAAAATAAATGATATTATAAACAATATTTTATACATGCATTTAATTAAAAATGAAAATCTTAAAATCTTTTGATACCAAAATAGATGCTGAAGAATTAGTTGAAGCAACAGAAAAGTATTGAGAATGAAATGTAATCCTTGTAAAGAGGCATCGAATAAAATTATTAGTACCGTTAATTCTTGTGTTTTTTTCTATGATGTTGCTTGACTTAATGTTATACGTAATTTATGTTCATTTATTTGAAAGTCATAAAATAATATTTCGAACATTAGCTATATTTTATGTATACACTACCATTTCCCGGTGTCTATATGCAATAATATGAATAATGACAAACATTATTGGACAAATAAAATCGCCAAAAAAATATATTGATACAGTATACAAAGCAGAGATAAAGCAAAAAAGCTTTGAAAAATTTTTAAAGCGTTCGTTTATTACATTTTTTATTCACGTATTGGTGTTTTTATTTAACGCTACAGTTCCATTTATTGTTATAAAAAGTACATGAATATGAAGTATTGCAATAACTCTCGGAGCGTTGGTAATAGACCTAGTTTTTCTCACTGTTCTTAATAGAGTTATGTTTCGTATTATAGAATATGAAATGAATTTTGATATTTGTACAGAAGATGCTTTTGTAACATATAAACAAGAATGATTCTTTAAAACAAATACTATGAATATATCTTCAGACGCAATTAAAGTGATACAGCATTCAAAAGAATGATTAAAATGAGCGCTATTTCATTATTGAAACATAAATATTTACACAGATTCAGATTTAAACAGAAAAGGAAGTAAAAATTTAGAATTATCTTATATTCCAGATCCTAAACGTTTAGTAAAGAAAATGAATAACGTTATGAAAAAATCATGAGAACGTGTAAATATAGCAGATAGTTAAACTATAATGATAAATAATTATTTTCATAATTTTAAGATTTCTTCTTCTCCAGTCTGCATGTTCTTAATTTTGTAAATTCATTCACTTAATTCTCAATCTCATAATATTACAACATAAGAAATTCATTTTTTATCAGCATATCAAAATTGTTTTCCAAGCTTTTCTGGTTGATAATAAAGCTCACAATTTTTTCATTCTTTTTGAAATTTGTTCATTAGTCATAAAATCTGCCCATTAGTTTCAGAAAAATTTAAGAATAAATATTCAGTCGCAGTTTTTTGCTCAGATTTTCAATTATTTTCTTCCGTAAAAATTTTTGATAATAAACGAGAAATTCAAATAGATCCTCAAAATCCAGCATAAATATCTTTTTTAGAATTCAAATATCCTGTCAAATGATCATATTTTCATCATCAACAAATAGATCATAATCATTCATCATTTTCTAACATAGCTTCAAATACAGTTCAACTATAATAATCTAATCCACGAATTATTTGTAAATCAATAATATAATTTAAATTTTCTCACGTGTTTTTTTTCCAAGTATTGAAAAAATCTAGCACAGATTGTAACTCATTAAATCATTCAAGAAATAAATCATCTTTACATAGATTGCTTATCTCATCTATATGATCTACGCTATATGTACGAGAGATTATATCGTTAATATTTTTTGCTGTATCTTCTTTAATTCAAGCATCAATTAAAGATGCTACAAAATTTTCAGCTCATATTTTTTTTCTTTTATCAATATATCAACAAACAATAGGAGTTTTTTCTTCTCAAACTATGTCATTTAAAAGTCATATAATCAATTTTCTGTTACTTATATGAAATATAGCTTTATCATCAATATTTAACTTTTTCAAAACGGCATTTAAAGCATGCATTAAAGTTAAAATTGTTTCTCAATCATAATACAAAACATTCTTTTCATTATCCTTTCTCCAAATCACATCTATATCACATTGCCAAAATTCACGATAACGTCACTTTTGTGCTCTTTCTCCACGCCATACAGGTTGAATCTGAAATCTTTTAAAAGGGAATGTTAATTTGTCTTCCCAATCTAATACATATCTAGCAAAAGGTACAGTTAAATCAAAATGTAACGCATAATCTTTTAAATCACTACTTCATTGAGCTAGTCAATATAATCAAAAAATCTGTTTTCCCGTTTCTTCTCAGTTTTTCGCTAATAATACCGTATTGTTTTCAACTGCAGGAGTGTAGATATGAGTATATCAAAATAATCTGAATTGATCTTGAATTTCATTAATTAACTGATCGAAAACAAGTTGTTCACTAGGGGAATATTCAACAAATCCTGAAGGACGTAAAGTCATATTAAAAATACAAAATACAAATAAAATATTAATCAGATGATATTTGATTGTTTATAAAATTCAAGTTAAGTTTGTCAGAGGAAAACTATTATTCTATTTTTTTATAACCTTTTTTCTTGCTGAAGTTTTTCCAGCTTTATTAACTTTTTTTTTAATTTTATTTGTTCAAGATTTCTCTTTTAAACTATTATTTCATTCTATAATAATTTTTTCATTTTTTCATTCGTTTCCCATCATATCATCTAAACTTCAGTGTGTTTTTTTATTGATATTTTTTTTAATTGATTGTTTTTTTTTCATATCACCAATTAAACAACCATCTTTTAAAAAATCTTTTTCATGTATTGATTCCATAAATTCATTTTCAATTTTTTTCTTAATATTTCTTAATTTTTTATTTGAAACTATAGCAAATATTATTGCGATAATTAAAAACATTCAATACATTATGGCAAGGATCCAATTTATACTACAAGGAGCAGAGAACTCTGGATGTAAAGGACATTTTATAAATGAAACAAAAATATCTATAGCTCAAACTATTAAAATCATTGGTATTAAACACAAGAACAGTTCTCTAAGAAAATACCATCGGTTTCTTTTTGTCGTAAGTTTCATTTTTTTAATAATGTCTTATTATATAAATAACAAATTAACTATAAAAATATGATTTATGATGTCTAGTGAATATTTTATAAAAGAATTGTTTGTTTTTGATAATATTTTATTTATAAGGAATTGTTTATTTTTGTAAATCTGTATGACAAAAAAACGAATAACTATATTAATGACTTGTATATTATTAATTTGAGTTGATCAGTCAACTAAGCATATTTTTTTTAATTTGTGAATATGAAAAGACTTTTCTCTAATAGAGCCTCTTTTAAATAATTGAATTTCTCGATGAATGCATTTGCCGATGATAATAATTCTTTCGGTAAGTATAATTTGTATTCTATTGTTTATCTATCTATTTAATAAAAAATACCTAACAATATTAGATTTTTCTTTATTGTTTGCATGAACTATATGAAATCTTATTGACAGGGTTCGGCTATGATGAGTAAGAGATTTTTTGTCACTTTGAAACTTTCCTGTGTTTAATTTAGCCGATGCTTTTCTAACTTGCTGAGTCGTTCGAATCTGTATCAAAGAGATTTTTCACTTGCAAAAAAATGGGAAAAATCTACCATAACAAGCAGTTTATTTATTAACCATATTTTATAATGACAATTGAATGAAAGATTATTTTTATTTCAGAAGAATCTATTGTTTGACAAAAAGAACTTCCAAAAATTAGTTTCGTAATCGAAGAAGATTCAGATAGAGAATTTAAAAATTCTTTGATGATAGACTTATTATGAGAAAGAACTGAATTAATAAAACAATATAAAGTTTGAGATCATGTAAAAGTATCACTAAACTATAGAGCAAGAGAATATGATTGAAGGCGATTTAATAGCATTGGAGCGTGGAAAATAGAATGAGATGCTAGTTATTCAAACAATAGTGATGAACTTCCTTTCTAAGGATAAATAAAGCTCAAAGACCTTAAATAAGGTCTTTTTTATTAAAAATAAAAATAAAATTATTAATTCAAATAACTAACCCTCAATCTAAATATTGAAAACAAAGTTAGCATTTATATAATTACTTTATACGTTAAAATTTGTTTATAATCTATGATATAGAATGAAGTGGAAATATATAGTCCATGTCCCCTCGAAAATGTAATTAAAACACAATCTTAATTTTATTTTCTATTAACTAAAAATAATTATGGCAATAACAACAAGGGCAGAGGACTATTCTGCACGATATAATGATTTAGTTCAACAAGCAGAATTGGCAGAAAATTCTTCTGTACGTGGATGCATGGTAATTAGACCATATTGATATGCAATTTGGGAAAATATTCATGATGTATTAGATCAAATGTTTAAAAATACATGACATCAGAATGCTTATTTTCCACTATTTATTCCAAAATCATTTTTGTGTAAGGAAGCAGATCATGTAGAGCATTTTGCTAAAGAATGTGCAATCGTTACTCATTATAGATTAAAAAATTCGGAAACTTGAAGTGGGGTAGTAGTAGATCCAGAAGCTAAACTCGAAGAAGAACTAATTGTTCGTCCAACTTCTGAAACAATTATTTGGGATAGCTATAAAAAATGGATTAGTAGTTATCGTGACTTACCTCTCCTTATAAACCAGTGGGCTAATGTAGTTCGTTGGGAGATGAGAACAAGAATTTTTCTCCGTTCGGCCGAATTCTTATGGCAGGAATGACATACAGCACATGCTACAGCCGAAGAAGCAAATGAAGAGGCAAAAAAAATGATAGATGTTTATAGAGATTTTTCTGAAAATTTTCTAGCAACATCACCAGTAGTATGAAGAAAACCTGCTCATGATCGTTTTGCATGAGCATTGGAAACTTACACAATAGAGCCAATGATGCAGGATTTTAAGTCGTTGCAAGCTTGAACATCACATTTTTTGTGACAAAATTTTTGAAAAGCTTTTGATGTGCAGTTTACTAATGAGCAAAATGAATTAGAATATGTACGATGAACTTCTCGATGAGTTAGTACAAGGTTAATGTGAAATCTTATTATGGCACATAGTGATGACCAAGGCTTGGTATTACCACCAGCACTAGCTCCAATTCATTTAGTAATTATTCCAATATTTAAAACAGATGAAGATTTAGAAGATATAAAATTATTTTTAAAGCCATTAACTGACAAATTAGACCAAATTCATATAACATTTGGAAGTAAATATACTCAGATGCAAAAAAAGTTGAATCGAAAATTTGATGATGATACACAAAAAACTCCATGATGGAAATTTCATGAACGAGAAATGAAATGAGTGCCATTAAGAATTACAATTTGAAAACGTGATATGGAGTCAGGTAAAATTGAAGTATTTACTAGAGCGACATGAGAAAAATCACAAATGAGTATAGAAGAGTTTTCTAATAATATTGAAAAAATGTTAATGGATATCCAATCTTTATTGTTACAAAAGAATAAATCATTTAGAGAAGAACATACTTATTATGTAGATTCTTACGATGAATTTAAAGAAAAAATTGAAGAGTGATTTGTATTTGCACACTGGGATTGAACAGCAGAAACTGCAGAGAAAATTCAAGAAGAATGTAAGGCTACAATACGCTGCCTTCCTAATGAGTCTTATATAAATAATGTAGATGAAAAATGAGTAGATATGATTACAGGAAAGGAAAGTTTATGAAGAGTATTATTTGCTAAGAGTTATTAATTCTATTTTTAATAAATTAAGAAAAAACTCCCACTGACTGTTATCTGGCCAATGGGAGAACTGGTAAGTGCTTACTTGCGGTGTTTTACAGTATTAGTACCCTTAATACGCATATAGCAGATTAAATATAACAAAATCCAATCAAATATCAATACAAAAAGTAATAAAAATCATCATATATTTTTAATATGTTTTTTAACTTGACATTAGCAATACTTTTATTAATATAAATAACACGCCTCATCATCCATTATGAGGTTAATACGCATAACTAACTAATTTAACAAAACAAAAAAAATCTCAATTTATTATGGTAAGTGAACAAAAACTGATTTTTTATTTACTAAACGGTGGACAAGCTACCGTTTATGTGATGGGTGCAGGGAATCTCGAACCTGAAATCGAAAAAGACGACGACAAGGAATGGTTGAAAGTCTCCTGTCAAGAAGGAAGGATGTATGATGAGAAAGACTGCCCAATTTACTGTGGTACTAGCCTGGGCGGGGGAAAAGTCACAGTAAAAGCAACATCTAAAGGAGATTGCGCAAGTTTTCTTTTAGAAAACGTCTTGAGTGTGGACAAAATAACTAGTTCAGACACTACAACCATTTACATGAAAACGACCTATGTTGTTCAACGAGAGAAAAGAAAACATTTTTCCTTACCCATTTTAGACGGGCCCAAAATGAACTTCATGTTCAAAGGTTCCCTTCTAATTATCAAGAACAAAGTCGGCGTTCCTAGCGATGCTTCAATTGCCTCTTGGCTTAACAAACATAAGCCAGAAGGATCAGATTGTTATGCTATTCCTGTAAGTATGCTAAGTCGAGTAGTAGTACAACAGATGGGACGACCTGACATGGTGGTATACCAAGCAAAGAAATAATGTATACCGCTAGCTAATTAAGAAGATCGATACAGGTGGTATCCCAGCCACATTATGTGGTCCACCTGTATCGATCTATTTTTTTTAAATAACATATCAAAAATTTGCAAAAAATTTAATAATAAATTATAATATATTAATATAATAAATTTTAAATATCTATATACTTAATGATTGTAAAACAAATAAAACAAAAAGAAAACTGAACAATCAAAGATCATTGATACTTAGAACCAAAAAACATACCACGAGATGATTATTTTATGGATATTGCTAGAGTAGTGGCTGAAAAATGTACTTGTGACCGCTGAAAATGTGGATGTGTTATTGTAAAAGATAATGCAGTTATTTCATCATGATTTGCTACAGCTCCAGAGTGATCAGATACTTGCGATAAGATCTGACATCAAATGTTTTCAATGGTTAACGATAAATGAGAAGAGGAAGAACATTGTATGAGAAATAATTGTGCTGAACAAAATGCTATTGCCAGTGCTGCTAAAAAATGAATTTCATTAGAATGATCAACCATTTATGTAACAATGACTCCATGTACAATAAGACATTGTGCTCATATGGTAGTTGCTTGTTGAATTAAAAGGGTAGTTTGTGATAAAAGATATCAGTATGGTGATGAAGCAGAGGAAATATTTCATAAGGCTTGAATTGAATTAAAATATTTAAATGACGATATTAAAAAATATTCATAAATTATGTTAAATAGCTAATAAGCTGTATAGTATGTTATCAATAAATTAATCAGTATTGCTATTGATTAATTTTTAAATTAGATTCTTTCTTGAAGAAAATTATAATATTATTACATTGAATCTGTTAAACGTTAATAAAATATCATATGAACTATGAACAATTTAAGTACGGAGATAAATCAATATTTCTAGTTGATATGACAAGAGAGCTAGATTATCATTTTTCTGAACTTGTAAAATCCGCTATAAAAAAACAGATTAATTATTGAAAAAAAATCTGAATAATAGTAAATAAGAAAGGTTATGCTCCATGAATTATTTGTACAAAATGTGGTCACATTCCTTACTGTAAAAAATGTTCGGTTCCAATTTCTTATCATCAGCAACAAAATTGAGAATTAATATGATTATGTCATATTTGTAAAATGCAATACAATTTTTCTTTTATTTGTGAAAAATGTTGAGAAGATGCTATTAAAACATACTGATTATGAACCCAGCAAGTATCTCAATGGATAGAAAATGAATATAACATCAAAACCTTAATTGTTGATTCAGATCATGCTAATTCGCCAACAAAAGTCGAGAAATTGATTAATCAGTTAAAAGAAACACAGCCACAAATTATTATCGGAACAAGCTTATTATGTCAACCGTGTAAAGATTATTTGTTGGATATACTAATATTTTTGAATGCAGATTTATGATTAAATATTCCAGATTTTAATGTATGAGAAAAAAATTTTCATTTATTATATGAATGTTTTTCAAAATATAGTTGTAAGAATTTCATAGTTCAAACATTTAATTCTCATCAATATTCTATTCGTAATGCATGTAAAATGGACGAAAAATTATTCCGAGAAGAAGAGAATAAATTTCGTAAGCTTAATAAATATCCTCCATATGCAGATTTATGCGTAATTTTATATAAGAATGAAATAGAGGAAAAGGTTTTCAATAAAGTTGATCAACTTTATAAAGAACTCCTTTATTTAGCGCAAAAATATAAAATGCAAGATTTAGAAATATATTCAACACCTCCACTAATTTATAAAATGTTTGGTAAATATCGTTATAATATTATTTTAAAATGAAAAGAAGTCAGAAATTTTATGGATATCGTATATACTAAACTAAACTTGAATGGTAAATGATTTAAGATTAATTGGGATGCTGATACAATTGTATAATAAATTGATTAATAAGACAACTACGAGATAAATGGAATTGGAGAGATAGGATTTATAATTTCTAATTTAATATTTATAAATAACAATGAAAAACTATTGTTGACATTTAAGGTAAAATGTTTAAATTAAAAGTCTAAAAACAAAAGAAAATAATTAGCATTATTAACAATAACAAAATTTACACTAGCAAAATGGAAAAGTACTTAACATTCAGTTTTTTGGATCCTAGTAAAGGCAAGGTGGTAGTTGAACTCGCACCTGAAGACTGTGATCTCAACGAGACAATGGAGTTTTGTATATATGACGGACATCTTGCATTTTTATACAATAGTGATAGATCTTTTCCGAGGGTTAGAGATGATCTTTCAACTGCAAAACCAGGTGATTACAAGATTAAACAAATCACATTCAAACCAAACATTCCCGCAATGGTCGTTACTGATTCTGAAGATGGAATTGCACTTATCACAGGATTTTCTGTAGAAATTTATCTTTTTGCCGCTTCACTCGTGTCAATGCAGAAAAGTTATGTGGAGATGGTAGAATCTGAAGAACAAAATTACTTTTTAACAATCCCAATTGGGAAATGTTAGCGGTATTATGGAAGAGATGAATCTGGTTTAGAAATTGATGTTGATGGTACACTAGGTATTATATGTGATTGTATTGTCTGTCCGCACTGTTTCAAACATATACTTATCGGAAACAAAGATATAGTATATGTTATGTTTGAAGACAACTACATTAAAAATAACAGGTACATAAACGACTATCACTTATTGGTAAAATGTCCCGAGTGTAGCAAGTCTTTTATGGCTGTGCATACAGTTACTAATAATATTTAGAACTTGTTTATAAGAAAATCGTGATGCTATATACTGCTTGTATCTACTCGCAATATGTATGTATTTCGATTTTTTTCTTTTAACTATTTTTTTCAAATAAATGAAAAAAGCTAGCTCAGAACACTTATCATCATTCCAGCTGTGAAGCGATGATTGGTGCCCCAAACGGGAGTTTCGGGATTTGGCTAGTTTTTTAAACTAGTTTAGTTATTTGTTGTTTTACATTGCACGAGATAACAACAAGCATTAACGTTTATCTCGTGCATTTTTTAATATTTTACATAAAACTAAATATAGATATTTGCTAATAAGAATGCCAAGCATTAGTAAATTCTTTATTTTGGAAACCCTACACTTACTTCCGAATACCGAACATAAACACCAAATACAACCAATAAGTTACATTATTTTTTCAAACGAATTAGCGAACCGAATGCTTCGGTCCGCTATGCTTTCGTAGATAACGATAGTTTAGAGCTGACAATCTGGTTCCCTTGTAAAGGATTTTGTGCCAACTCTCATGCCAGAGAGGCAGTACAGCTTAAGCGGGCAATCACGGTTGCAAACCCGTATAAAGAATGATGTGCCAATAGCACTAGCTGCCCCTGCTGGGAAAAGTCTTTTGAATGCGCTTTCATGGAGTGTATATTTTTTTTCCTCCCTCGCAGCAAAAAACTCTACCCTAAACGTCGGCTTCATGTCTTCCGGGGTGTAATGAGGAGTAAGACCTTTCGGTTCTTGCTTTGTTACTCCCGTGACTACAGCCTGTAACTCATTAAAATCTGTAAATTCTTCTGTCATTTCCGTAACCTATTTGATATTTATTGTTGTTTTTGGGAAATTAATATAAACATATAGTCCTAAATGTCAACACAAATTAAGATGTTTTTATTTCTAACTTCAGGGTAAGGAATTTGTTTTTAAATATATTTCCATTATAATAAATTGTTTTTAAGTGATGCTATAAAAATGTGATTATTGTTTATCATTCTATTTATCTTATCATTATTGTGCATCTCTAAGATTTTTTCATATTTAAAAAATCAAGAAGTATCAAATCATAAGACAAAGACATATACAGTAAATACGACAAAACAGATGGTAAACAATCAAACAAATTCAAGGCCGATTGATACATCTGTAGTTGATACTTGGCTGAAAACACCAAGCACTGATAGCTTTGAAAATAAGTCACGAAGAAAGTTTGAAAAAGAAATTTCGAACCTTGTGCTGATAAACGAAACAAGGCTTCGCATAATGCGAAACCCTGCAGTAAATATTTTATTTTGAAAAAGTTCTGATAATCTACTCCTGGCCGGAATCGAACCAGCATCTAACCCTTAGGACGGGCCTATTCTATCCATTGAACTACAGGAGCATGGTGAATGTAATATATGAATTTATAACACAAAAAACAAGTTAAATTTTATAAATTCTTTACTTTTTTATTTATTCAATTAGCACAAATAGCAGCACTTGTCCAACACCATTGCAAATTAAATCATCATGTTTTTCATGTCACGTCTACGCATTCTCAAATAAAATAAAGTCAAGGGATACTTTTGCACTCAAAATTATAGTTTAAATTATCAGTCTTTATTCATCATCAGCATACTTTCGCTTCATCTAATCAACGTACATCTTTTATATTAGAGGATATTATATATTCATTTATTTTATTAGAGCGAAATCATAAAAATATGAGTAATCTTTTAGTAATTTCCTTTGTAGAGATAAAGATCTTTACACTATATCACATCTTTTTAAAATTTCCTCTTATAAATAATGAGGTATTAAAAACTGTTGGACCTGAAATTCATCGATGTGTAAATAGAATTGGTCATATTTCTTCATAAATCGTCTGATTTCATTTTAATAATTTTAATTTCCCAATTATAGAAGAACCGGAAAGTGAAGAAAAATCTTGTTCGGTTTCAAATCCAACTAGAGCAGGATAAA
>Ga0247610_10006251_pt1 | contig 12432 bp, 10 predicted proteins | sample 174DNAGHGhighgp2_FD_193483 | JGI IMG/M metagenome (GOLD analysis project Ga0247610, IMG submission 193483) | Sheep rumen microbial communities from Palmerston North, Manawatu-Wanganui, New Zealand - 1742 DNA GHGhigh gp2 | ecosystem: Host-associated > Mammals > Digestive system > Stomach > Rumen...
TCTGTGCCGTAGCGGGCATGGCGGCAGCCATAGCGAGCGTGACGCATGCTATGATACGCGCGATGGCGAGTTTGCTATGATGTGTGAGTCGTGTGATGGCTGTACGTGTTTATGATTGAGTGTCGTCGTCGCTGCCGGTGTCATCGTCGGCATCGGTGGTATGCTCTTCGTCGGACGACTGATTTGTGCGGAAGTATATCTTGAAGTTCTCGAGTCCGTCATAGTTGACTTCGGGCGATGCAATGATAATGGTGTCGATGACGTTGTCGGTGAAGGCTATGCTGTCTATATGATGCCAGATATGCACCGGACACGACGGGTCGTCGAAGTGGTGGTGGCTGGTCTTGAAGATTACTATAGTGTCACTGGCGGTGGCTCCCTTCGAGTCTGTGAACACCCACCTGAGGCTGTCAGCCGGCCTGTAGAAGCTCACAGGGAGCTTGCAGTTGTCGGCATTATACAGCTTGTTGATGTATATCTCGGCGGTGTCGATGGCAACGATAGTTATGGTGTCGCCGACGCCGATGGCCTGCCCTTCCACGAAAGTGCCGTCCTCCGTGCGCGCCGAGGCATAGAAGTTGTAGATGCTCTCGACGGTATTTTTGAGCGGGCATGTGACATCGTCGCATGCCGTGAGTGCAAGCATGAGCATTGCCGTCGCCGCACGTGCGAGGAGTCGGCATGCCGGCCGTCGTCTGTCAAGGATGTCATGGAGTGACGTGTGGCTCATATCTCCTTCTCAATCTGGTAGTTGTTGCGCAGGTCGGAGTTGCGGCTTATGAGTTCGCCGAGAAATCCCGCCACGAAGAGCTGGGTGCCGAGCAGCATCATTGTCAGCGAGATGTAGAAGTATGGCGAGTCGGTGACCAGTCGCGCCGGTATGCCGTTGGCGAGGGCATAGAGTTTGCTGGCTCCCACCACTACCACGGCAATGAGTCCTATGAGGAACATGAGCGAGCCCAAGAGTCCGAAGACGTGCATGGGCTTCTGTCCGAAGCGTCCGAGAAACCACAGCGACATGAGGTCGAGGTAGCCGTTGACGAAACGGTCGAGGCCGAACTTTGTCTTGCCGTACTTGCGTGCCTGATGGTGCACCACCTTCTCGCCGATGCGTGTGAATCCGGCATTCTTGGCCAGGATGGGGATGTAGCGGTGCATCTCGCCATAGACCTCAATGTTCTTGACGACGTCGCGACGGTAGGCCTTGAGTCCGCAGTTGAAGTCGTGCAGGTTGTGAATGCCGCTCACGGCACGTGCCGTGGCATTGAAGAGCTTGGTGGGAATGGTCTTCGAGAGCGGGTCGTAACGTTTCTGCTTGTAGCCGCTGACGAGGTCATAGCCATCCTCGACAATCATACGTCGCAGCTCGGGAATCTCATCCGGCGAGTCCTGAAGGTCGGCATCCATGGTTATCACCACGTCGCCTTTTGCCTGCCTGAAGCCGCAGAATAATGCCGGACTCTTCCCGTAGTTGCGGCGGAATGATATGCCATGGACCTCGGGGTTGGCGGCTGCCAGCCTCTCGATGACCTGCCATGACGTGTCTGTTGAGCCGTCGTTGACAAAGATGATCTCGTAGCTCAGGTTGTTACTGTCGCAGACACGCTTTATCCAGGCATGCAGCTCTGGAAGCGACTCCTCTTCGTTGTAAAGCGGAACGATTATAGAAATGTCCATATGCGGTATCATTGATGTTGGGGGTATCTCTCTGGTCTCTTGCCCTTGCATGCTGCGGCGATGGGCAATGCCGCCACGTTAGCGAGCACGATGTTCCAGAACAGGAACTGAAGTGCTGTCTGTGCCGCCGTCATGTTCTGGAATGTCGCCATAGCCTCTTGGAAGAGGGCGTCAACATCCTGCCCCGGCATCATTTGCCGCAGCATGTCCTGTGTCTCAGGGCGAGCGTAGGCTTCGGAATATGCCAGTGCGAGGGCGCCGTTGTCGAGATATGCGAAATAGATATATTGTGCGAAGGTGGTGAGCATGGCAGCTGCCATCAGTGTCATGAGTGCGATGTGCCATGCTCGTCTGAAGGTGAGCTCGCCGGCTATGTTGTCTCTGAATCCGCGTATGAGCCATACTGCCAGCGGCAGTGATGCGAGCCCGATGAGCAGTCCGAGATTGCTTGCGACAGGCGACATGATGCCGCGTATCGTCAGCGCAAAACTGACGATCCACGTGATGCCTATCCACAGTCCGTAGTAGGCTGCATAGGCCCGTGCCTGTTGTCCTTCAGTAACGTATGTTGACATGATGGGCGCAAAGTTAGGTAAAAAAATGCAGACGTCGTTGCCCCACGGTGCAAAAATGTTATTCTTTTTGCAAATATTAATTTATCTGCTCGCTGCACAGGATTTCCGCGAGGGCTTTGCGGCTCTTTTCGCGTGGCGTGTCGGCAGCATAGCCGATGGGTATGATCACTGCCGGCTCCTCGTCGGCCGTGAGGTGCAGCAGCGATGCGAGCCTTTCGGCATCGAAGTTGCATACCCAGCATGTCGCCAGCCCCTGCTCTGTTGCTGCGAGGCAAAGGTGCTCGGTGGCGATGGCAATGTCAATGTCGCCATGGCGCTTGCCGTCGGCGCGCACCCATTCCTGGTCGTGGAGTATTGTGGCCACGATATACATCGGTGCCGTGGCAAACCACGGACGGTCGTAGCACGACTGCACCTTCCGGCGCATGGCTTCCGAGCTTACGATGTGGAAGTGCCACGGCTGCCGGTTTACGGCCGACGGTGCGAGTCTCACGCAACTGAAGATGTAGTCGAGCTTGTCCTGCTCGATGTGTCGTGGCAGATAGTTGCGGCAGCTGTAGCGTGCCTGGGCTATAGAGAGAAGTGACATGGGTGTATGTAAGTGTGTGTTATGCCTTGAGGCGTTGTTCGTCCAGAAAATCTCGCAGCTGCGATGTCCAGTCTGAGCCGTTGGCGGGCTGCATCGTCAGCCATCCGCGTGCTGCCGCGGCGGCGATGTTGCGCGGTCCGTCGTCAAGGAACAGCGTCTGTCGTGGCACGAGTTGCTCTCGCTGTTCCACAATCTCAAAGAATCGCGGGTCGGGCTTCATGGCCTTAATCTCAAAGCTCTTGTATGAGGCGTCGAAGTACGAGCCGAGGGCATTGCCGCGCCGGTCGAAGGCCGGGCTCTCGGCCCATTGTGCTATAAAGGGGTTTGTGTTTGAGAGCAGTATGAGGCGGTAGCCCTCTTCCCTGAGTTCCCTCAGACAGTCGAGCTTGGACGTCGGCACCTCTCCCATATAGCCCATCCATGCATGTGCGCACTCGTCGCTGCTCACCTCGCGATGTGTCTGTCTCGACATCTCCTGCCGGAACTCCTCTGGTGTGATGTCGCCGCGTTCGAGAGCTCCGAAGGGTCCGCCCTGCGTGTAGGGGTCGAGTTGCTGTGCGGCATCGGCGATGCCCAGCTGGCGGAAGCGGCCCACGGCCCGTTCATGCTCTATGGTGATGATGACGCCCCCGAGGTCAAAAGCAATAGTTCTTATCATTGTCTGAGTATTAAGTAGATGTGCGAAATTAGTCTATACAATTGCACGATTGCGGATGCTCACCTTTACTTTTTGATGAGGTCTGGCCGGAGCCGTGCCGTGCGTTCCATGGCTTGCTGGAGCTCCCACTCGCGAATGCGGGCCTCGTGGCCAGAGAGCAGGATGTCGGGCACGCGCCAGCCCTTGTAGTCTGCCGGCCGCGTATAGACAGGCGGCGCGAGGAGGTCGTCCTGGAACGAGTCGGAGAGCGCGCTCTGCTCATCGCCGATGGCTCCCGGTATCACGCGCACCACGGCATCGGCAATCACCGCCGCCGCCAGCTCGCCGCCCGTGAGCACGTAGTCGCCGATGCTTATCTCGCGGGTGATGAGGTGTTCACGTATGCGGTGGTCTATGCCCTTGTAGTGACCGCAGAGTATGATGATATTCTCTGCCAGCGAGAGCTGGTTGGCCATGGGCTGTGAAAACTGCTGTCCGTCGGGCGAGGTGAAGATGACCTCGTCGTAGTGGCGCTCGGCCTTGAGCGACGTTATGCAGCGGTCGATGGGTTCGCACTGCATGACCATTCCCGCCGAGCCGCCGTAAGGGTAGTCATCGATGCGGCGGTCGCGGCGCACGGCCCAGTCGCGCAGGTTATGCAGGTGTATGTCTGCCAGCCCCCGTTTCTGTGCGCGGCCTATGATACTCTCTTGCAGGAAACCCTGCAGCAGCTCCGGCAGGACGGTGATGATGTCTATGCGCATGTGTGTCAATGAGATGAGTATGAGGTTTACCACTGGTTGGAGAGCATCTCGAGCATCTCCTGCGAGGTGAGGCGGAAGGTCTGTTCGGCTCCCTCGAGGATGCTGTCGGAGAGAGCCCGCTTGCTCTCGTGCAGACGTATTATCTTCTCTTCTATGGTGTGATGGCTTATGAGGTGATACACCGTCACGGCCTGCTTCTGGCCTATGCGGTAGGCACGGTCTGTGGCCTGCTGCTCTATGGCCGGGTTCCACCACGGGTCGAGGTGTATGACGTAGTTGGCGGCGGTGAGGTTCAGCCCCACGCCTCCGGCCTTAAGGCTGATGAGGAAGATGGGGCACTTGCCCTTCTGGAAGTCGGCCACCGTCTGCTCGCGCTGGCGCATGGATATGCTACCGTCGAGATATAGAAATTGCAGGCCTGCCTCGCTGAGGCGTCGCTTTATGAGGGTCAAGAATGATGTGAACTGGCTGAAGACGAGCACGCTGTGGCCTCCTTCGACGATGTTCTGCACCAGCTCCATGAAGGCGTTGGTCTTGCTCGACCCTGCCGTCCACGTCGGGTCGGTGAGTTCTGCCGAGCAGGCCGTCTGTCGCAGGCGTGTCAGCTCTGCCAGTATGTTGATAGACATCTGGTTGCCCTCCTCGTGGAAGAGCTCCTCGGCGCGCTTGCGCATCACCTCGTAGAATGCCATCTCGTCGTCGCTCAGCTCCACGTTGATGTTGATCTCCGTCTTCTCGGGCAGCTCTGTCACCACGGCCTGCTTCGTGCGGCGCAGCAGGAACGGTGCCACGAGTGTCTGCAGCTGTGTCTGCCGCTCTTCGTCTTGCTGTGTCTCTATGGGCTGTATGAACTTCTGGTTGAACTGGTCGTAGCTGCCGAGCAGGCCGGGGTTGATGAACTGGAACAGGTTCCAGAGTTCGCCCAGGTGGTTCTGCACTGGCGTTCCGGTGAGTATTATCCTGTTGCGCGCTGCACATTGCATGATGGCGACACTGGTCTTCGTGCCGCGGTTCTTGATGACGTGGGCCTCGTCGAGGCAGATGGTGTTCCATTCGCGCGACTGCAGGTGTTCGGCAGCTGTCGTCACGAGGCCGTAGGTCGCCATTACGATGTCGCCCGCAGCGACCTCCTCCACGAGTTTGCGCCGGTCGAAGTATTCGCCCATACGGTAGCAGTGCAGCGACGGTGCGAAGCGTGCCATCTCGGCTTGCCAGTTGGGTATCACGCTTGCCGGCGCTATCACCAGGCTCGGCCCCTCGCCGGCATGTGCCAGCAGGAAGGCTATCGTCTGCACCGTCTTGCCCAGGCCCATGTCATCGGCAAGGCATGCTCCGGCACCCCATGCCGAGAGGCGCATCATCCACTGATAGCCCTCTTTCTGGTAGGAGCGCAACTTGGCCTGCAGCCCCTCCGGCACGTCGGGTTCCATCTGTTCGGCTTGGTCTATACGTTGCTTGAGGTCGTCGAAGTCCGACGAGCACCCTATGTCTATCTCGCCGTGCACGATCTCTGCCAGCAGGCTCGTCTGCATGGCCGACACCGTTGCCGTGCCGTCCTCGTGGGTGGAGATGGCCTCCAGACGTTCCAGCTGCCGTCGCAGCTTCTCTGAGAGCCACAGGTATTCGCCGTCCTTCAGCTGTATGTAGCCGTTGCGACTCGTGCCGATGGCATTGAGCAGCTGCTGTGCCGTGAGCACGGAATTGTCGTCGAGCTGCACGTTGCCTTCAATCTCAAACCAACGGTTGTTACGGGGCTTCAAGGCCAGGTTCCATGTCCCGGCCACGGCGGTGTGCATGTGCAGACGCTCGCCCTCGGGCCATTCCACGGCCATCACGCCGGGGTTGTTGCCTGCAAAGGCCAGCATGTCGAGCACCTGCGGCGTCGTCAGGTGTGCGCTCAGTCCCGGCGTGAACTCTATCATGTGAGCCATACAGTAGGCCAGGGTCTGGTCGAGGTTGCGCTGCTCGGCCTCAAGGTCGCGCTCCACGCGGATGCGTCCTGCCGTGCTCTCGCTCTTGTCGATGACGGCGCGGTCGCCCTGGCCAGGGACGACGGAGATCTGCCCCCCCTGTAGCGGCCTCGCCAGCAGGAAGGCGTCGAAATAGGTCTGGGTCGTAGGGTCGGGAGTCATGCGCAGGATGATGCTGCTCTGACTCTCCAGCGACGGCAACTCGCGCTCGTCATCCACGAGGTCAGAGTGTATGTCAACGACGTCGGTGATGAGCGGCAGCAGCTGGCGCAGCTTGTCCTCAGCCTCGAGGGGCAGTGACGCCACGGAGAGCAGCTCCTGCAGCACCGAGCGCTCGTGGTCTGACATGGGGAAATATACGTAGTGGAGCTCGTCGTCGCGGCGATAGACATTGCTCTGCGAGATGAGGTCCTTGAAGAGCACGTTGCTCTGCACTCGAAACGCCTCGTCGGTCCGCTCTATGATGACGTATGGTTTCTGCTCCTCGATGGTGACGCGGCGGTATGGCGTGTGCTCGCCCGAGTAGATGCGGTCTGACCCCACGAGGTGCGGCATCAGTATGCCTGCCGTGAGCCTCGATGTCTGCAGGTAGCGCACATCGGCCACGATGGCCTGGTCTGTGCGGTCCATAAAGGGCTCTGCTCCGCTGATGAAGCGCACCCACGGCAGGCTCTTGCCGTTGCCCCAGCGCCCGTCCTTGAGGCGGTTCTGCTCGCGCAGCTCCACGCTCTCGCCGTCGCTGGTGATAATGTACATCACTCGCCGCTGGCCAGGCACCTCGGCAGTGTCCGACTCGCGGCGGCTCTCGGTGGCTATGAGGCGGTCGAGCATCTGCTCCCACGGTTCCTTGCTCTTGGCGATGGCCGAGATGGGCTTCGGTCCGAAGGCCGTGGTGAGCATCTTCTTCTCGAAGCGGTTGAGTGTCACGTAGGCAGCACCCTCGTGACGCAGGAATGCCGACTGCGGCTGGAAGTTGTCCTTGTCGAGCTTGTAGCCCGTGAAGTTGGCGGCCAGCAGCAGCGCCATCAGCTGCTGCAGACGGTACTCGCGGTCGGCGAGCTCGACGGGTGTCAGCAGCTGTGCCAGCGTGTCCATGTCCATGCGCTGCATGGGGGTGGTGAGTGTCTCTGCCAGCAGCACGGCAGCACCCACACGCCGCCAGCCGTTCTGGCGCGAGAAGGCCACGAACTCGCGGAGCTTGCTCTTGGCATCGTTCTGCTTGGATGTCCAGAGGGCAATGACCCAGTAGAAGGCTGCCACGCCGTCAGTGAGGAATCGCGCCTCGGCCTTGCCGGCAGCGGTGCGTGCCGATGCCGTGACGGCTTCGGAGAGCACCTTCAAGGCGAGGTCACTCTTGCCCTGGCTCATGGCGTGCACGCCCTTCGACAGCAAGTCCGGGTATGTCATGCGGATCGATGTCGGAGGCGTGTATATGCCCAGGCACACGTAGTTGTAGTAATTCCATAGGGCGCGCATCTCGCGGATGTCGGGGTCGGTGGCGTCAAACTTGCGCATCGACATCTGGCGCTTCAACATCTCGTTGGGGTCTGTCCAGTCGTCGCGCATCCACTTGCGCATCACGGCACTGATGAATGCCGGGAAGTCAACGTCGCGGATCATCGTCACCAGCGACTCGAAACGACGGTCGTGGGCCAGGCCCACGAGGTAGGGCGCCACCTCCGAGGGCAGCACCATGGGCGATGGCGTGCGTCCCGCGCCACACTGTCGCAGCGATGCCTGCAGGGCCTTGAAGTCGCGATGGCGGGTCAGAGGCCATTGGTCGAACTCGTCGAGCCATTCGGGATGCTCGTCGATGGCAAATAGCATCACCTCGCCGTAGTAGCGGGGACGTATGAACTGAAGCTCACCCCCGAAGTGCGACGGCGGCTGAATGCCGACGATGCCGTCATCGACGAGGGTCTTCGTGAGCAGGGGCAGCTCGCCGAGCATGCATGCGCCGTGCACCGAGAGCTGCGTCTTGTCATCGTCGCTCACCGCCTGCCCGATGTAGGCAAAGAGACATGCCAGCTTCTGTGCCGCCGGCTTGAGGGTCAATATGTGCTGTCTTACGATGCTCATTATCTTTGTCGGTTGTCTGGTTCTCTGTCATTTGCGAGGCATGAGAAGCCTGCCTGCACAGGGCGGCAACAGCGCCGCCCGGCCTTTTGCGCCGCAAAGATAGCGCTTTTTCCTGACCTGTGCAAGCGCCGCAAAGATATTTTTCTACAATTTAATGTCGCCACACACGCACGCTGTCATAGGCCTGAGCGCATCAGCACACTAAGCCGGCAGGCGGCGAGCGTTAAAAAATGTTCCTTTCTTGCTTCGCTGACGATAATGTCGTATTTTTGCACGGCAATACATTTTCCACCACACACACCATGTCTGAGCAAGATAGAATATCAATGTTGCGGCAGGAGCTGCACGCACACAATCATGCCTACTACGTCCTCAACGCCCCCACCATCTCCGACCGCGAGTTCGACGCCCTCATGGTCGAGCTCGCCGAGCTCGAAGCCCGCCACCCCGAACTCGCCGACCCGAACTCGCCGACACAGCGCGTGGGCAGCGACCTGAGCAACGACTTCCCGACATTCGAGCACCGCCGCCCCATGCTCTCGCTGGCCAACACCTACAACCGTCAGGATGTGGCCGACTTCTTCAATCGCGTGCGCGAGGGCCTCGGCGGCGAGGACTTCGAGATATGCTGCGAGCTGAAGTTCGACGGGCTGAGCATCTCGCTCCACTACGAGCACGGACGCCTCGTGCGCGCCGTGACGCGAGGCGACGGTGTGCGGGGCGACGACGTGACGCCCAACGTGCGCACCATACGCTCCATACCCCTCCAGCTCGAACCAGGGTCGTGGCCCGACGAGTTTGAGATCCGCGGCGAGGTGCTGATGCCATGGACATCGTTCGAACGCCTCAACCGCGAGCGCGAGCAGCGCGAGGAACCCCTCTTCGCCAACCCACGCAACGCCGCCAGCGGGACGCTCAAGAGCAAGACCACGGCCGTCGTGGCAGAGCGACGGCTCGACGCCTACCTCTACTACTTGCTCACCGACGACCCCGCCCCCGATGCCGCCCACTACGAGCTGTTGCAGCAGGCACGCCAGTGGGGCTTCAAGGTGAGCACCGACATGCGCAAGTGCAGCACCCTCGACGAGGTGATGGCCTACATAGACCATTGGGACGAGGCACGGCGCAGCCTGCCCGTGGCCACCGACGGCATAGTGCTCAAGGTCAACTCCCTGCGCCAGCAGAGAGCACTGGGTCTCACCGCCAAGAGCCCGCGCTGGGCCATAGCCTATAAGTTTCAGGCCGAGCAGCAGAGCACCGTCCTGCGCGAGGTGACGTTCCAGGTGGGGCGCACAGGCGTCGTTACACCGGTGGCAAACATGGATGCCGTACAGCTCTCCGGCACCGTGGTGCGCCGAGCCACCCTCCACAATGCCGACTTCATGCGCCAGCTCGACCTCCACCAGGGCGACCACGTGCTCGTGGAAAAGGGAGGCGAGATCATCCCGAAAATCGTAGGCGTCGATGAGGCCTTCGCAGGACTGCCCCGCGGGCCCCGCATAGAGTTTGCCAAGGTATGCCCGGAGTGCGGCACACCCCTCGTGCAGGCCGACGGCGAGGCCGCCATCTACTGCCCCAACGACCTGCGCTGCCCGCCGCAGATCAAGGGGCGCATAGAGCACTTCGTCAGCCGCAGGGCGATGGGCATCGACAGCCTCGGGCCGGAGACCATCGACGACTTCTTCCGCGCAGGACTCATTCACGACGTCGCCGACCTCTACGACCTCACGCCCGACCAGATCAACGGCCGCGACGGCACACGCCAGAAGTCGGCACAACGCACCATAGCAGGCATAGCGGCATCGCGCGACGTGCCCTTCGAGAGGGTGCTCTTCGCACTGGGCATACGCTTCGTGGGCGAGACGGCGGCACGGACCCTGGCTCGCCATTTCGGCGACATCGACACCCTCGCGGCAGCGTCGCTCGACGACCTGCTGCGGGTCGATGGCATAGGCCTCGCCACGGCACAGAGCCTACACTCATGGTTTGCCAATGCCGACAACGCCATGCTCATCGAGCGCCTGCGCAGTCACGGCCTGCAGATGAGCATCTCCGGAGAGGCGGAGGCTGCGCGAAGCACACGCCTGGAGGGGAAGACGGTGGTCATCAGCGGTGTCTTCGAACGCCACTCGCGCGACGAGTACAAGCGCCTCATCGAGCTACACGGAGGCGTCAACGCCGGCAGCATAAGCCGCAAGACATCGTTCGTCCTTGCCGGTGCCAACATGGGACCCGCCAAACTCGAGAAGGCGCAGAAGCTCGGCGTGCCTCTAATCTCCGAGTCCGACTTCCTCGCCATGACAGGCGAGGCGTAGGCACGCGTCATGTAAATCTAAACTGTAACTATTAAGATAGAAAATGAAGAAGTTGGTTTTATTATTGGCATTTGCCATTTGCGGTTCCTCTGTCTTTGCTCAGGAACCTGTGCTCTCCTTCGATGGAGATTTGTATTTCATTCCTGGCTCGATGACGATAGAAGGCAAAGCCTTTCTTGTGTCAAAGAATAATTCCACAAATGGGAAATTCGCAATTTATGACGGAGATTTCAATGCTATAGCTGATTTTACAGATCCTACAATTGGCATACCTTACCAACAAAGAGTTTTGACCATGACTCGAGTATATGATTTAGGTTCCGAAGGTTCTGGTGGAGGTGGTGGAGGTGGTATCACAAGGTCTGCAGGTGGATGGACATCTGACGAATGGACTGTTATCGACGACAAAACTTCTGACTATACAACAAGTTCTTCGTTGTCAGGGTTTGAACTATACTCAGACGACAACACATATCATTCTCGATACTTATACGTTTCACAGACTTTGTTTGATGACGATGCCGACTTTGAGTATGTTCGGACCAGGCAGTCCATAGTACCTATTGACACAAAATATGAAGACTACGCAAAGGAGCACTCTAACGGCTATACTCCTCACCCCAGTATTTCATTTGGCGGCAATGCGACAATAGACTCTCTTATGAATGCAACAGGAGCCTATACCTACGAATGGTTTTGGGATGAGGAAAGCGGTAAACGACTGCTCAAACTTTATAAACACGAACAATATGGTGGTATATTCAATGATGGTATAGAGATTGCGACATTAGACGGAACGGTGAAAGCTTTCCTGCCCGGCATCACCTACATTTCTTCTGCCTATTATTTTAGGGGGAAGTGTTATGTTCAGGGTTATGGAAGCGACAACAGCCGCGTATTATATCTTTTAGGAAATAATGCTACTGGGATTAGGGAAGTAAGCCGATCCAAGGCTGATTTCTCGATAAAAAGAGAGGGCAGCAATCTTATCTTTGACAATGAAACTGATGAGCAGTTGACTCTAGTGATGTCTGCTATAGACGGAAGAATAGTTAGGTCGCTAAATGCAAAACGAGGGAGTAATCAGATTTCTGTCAGTGGGTTGATGAATGGTATTTATAACGTTACGCTCTACCAGCAGTCTAAGCCGATTAAATCATCTAAAATCATCATTAAGAACTAATATTAGAATAGTAATCTTCTATAAACATAGAGCGGAAACCGATGTGAGAATGTCTGCACGGACACCCGTTCTTTGTCTCTCCACATTATTATATCTTACAGGCCGTCCGTCGTGGCGGTCTTTTTTTGTATCTTTAGTCAAAGGGCTGCAAGTCCTCCGTGTGGCACAGGTCAAGACTGAGCACCGCAAGGGCGAACCCTCCAAGACCACCTGCCGAGAGATATGCCGCTACTACATCAACGGCAAGGGGCAATGTGAGGTGATAGGATTTAAAGATGGACGTTATCCCCGAACTGAAGCGCCGCTCGGCCCTTGGGACGCTTTGCTCGTCAAAGAAAAGCCGTATATTGACGCGGGCGACCCGCGCGTAAAATAATAGGTGATATTGTCTCTCTTTAGGCGAGCGCCTGAGAGAGAGTTATCAAATTATCAGAATGACCAAATGTTTCAGTCATTCTTTTCGCTGTGTTGTGATTATTTAACGTCTCTCTGCGTAGCATAGGGATTAGTATTCTATCAGTTCAAGACCCTGATTGCGGTAGAATGGAAACTTTTGGTCGCTGGAAAGGAGTGTGATATGCTCGGTGATGGCATGGGCAATAATGACGTGGTCGCTGGGGTCGCGGTGGTCCATCGCCTCGTT
>Ga0247610_10006253_pt1 | contig 12426 bp, 13 predicted proteins | sample 174DNAGHGhighgp2_FD_193483 | JGI IMG/M metagenome (GOLD analysis project Ga0247610, IMG submission 193483) | Sheep rumen microbial communities from Palmerston North, Manawatu-Wanganui, New Zealand - 1742 DNA GHGhigh gp2 | ecosystem: Host-associated > Mammals > Digestive system > Stomach > Rumen...
AACGAGAAAACTCGATATTTTTTTTAATTTTTCACTATTCACTTTGGTTTTTTCTTATTCTTTTTCGTACCTTTGCACCCGCAAAACGAAATTCTAATTGAGGAAATGAAACATATCAGCAAATTGGCAGCCGTAGTATTGGCTGCATTGACTGTTGCTTCGTGCAACAACAATAAGTTCACCGTCGAGGGCCAGATTTCTGGTGCTAAGGACTCTGTGCTCTACTTCGAGAATGTAGGTATCGAGGGCATCAATGTGCTCGACTCAGTTAAGCTTAGCGATAATGGCGATTTCTCGTTCAGCGAGGCTGCCAATCAGGCTCCAGAGTTCTATCGCTTGCGCATTGCCGACCAGATTATCAACGTCAGCATCGACTCTACTGAGACCGTACAGATCAAAGGTGAGTACCCAGGTATGGCATCCAACTACACAGTAAGCGGCTCAGACAACTGCTCTAAGATTCGCGAGTTGGCTCTCAAGCAGATGGACCTGCAGGCTAAGGCCATCGCCCTGCAGAGCAACACAGAGCTTGGTATCGTTAAGGCCAACGATAGCATCATGACACTTATCAATGCTTACAAGGAGGATGTTAAGCGCGAGTATATCTACAAGGAGCCTTTCAAGGCTTATGCTTATTTCGCCCTGTTCCAGGCCATCGGCAATTACCTCATCTTCAATCCTCGCACCAACAAGGATGATATCAAGGCTTTTGCTGCTGTAGCCACCAGTTGGGATACTTACTATCCACACGCAGAGCGCGGACAGAACCTGCACAATATCGCCATCGAGGGCATGAAGAACCAGCGCATCGTCGAGGCTCAGAATGCTGATATCCAGATCGATGCCAACAAGGTTCAGGAGGCAGGTGTACTCAACATCTCACTGCTCGACAACAAGGGTCAGCAGCGCAATCTTACTGACCTGAAGGGTCAGGTAGTACTGCTCGACTTCCACATCTTCGCAATGGAGAATTCGCCCGCTCGCATCCTTGAGTTGCGCGAAATCTACAACAAGTATCACGCACAGGGTCTTGAGATATTCCAGGTTAGTCTCGATTCAGACGAGCACTTCTGGAAACAGCAGACCGCAGCCCTGCCTTGGATTAGCGTTCGCGACGAAGATGGTATTAACTCACAGCGCCTATTGCTTTACAACGTTCAGGCCGTGCCCGATTTCTTCCTGATCGATCGTGGCAACAACCTGGTAAAGCGCGCCGCCCAGATCAAAGACCTCGAAGCAGAAATCAAGAAACTGTTGTAAAAATTCAAGAGATCAAAGGGACAGGTCTTTGATCTCTTTTTCTCTTTTTATATTTCTGTCCATAATTTATGGACCACTGCATAGGTCATTCCGCTTACTCGAACCATCTGCCGAGGCCCAACTTCAAGTTCGCGCATCACATCACGGATAATATCCTTTTGCCTCTGCTTTGTGTAAAGGCTGAGGTCAGAAATCGTCCTTAATCCCCCTTTCTCTAGAATCAATTCTTTTACTGTTTCATCAGCCACTATCACCCTTTTATCCATGTCGATGCATCCTATCTTTTCTGGCAAAGGCATTTCTACCCACGCACTCAACTCGTCCATACCAAATCTTTTAATAGCAGACTCTGTGTGACATACCTTATGCAGAGCGACTCCCAGATAATCATTCCTCCAACTGCTATACTTATAGTCTTTTGCCTCCACTACCAATCCCGCCTTGACAGGATTCTGATGGATATATCGGAAAAGTGTCATGAAATATCCAGAGTCATTACACGGTTCGCTTTTGAATCGATCCTGAAACAGATGGCCGATACGACCATATTTCTTGTTGAAGTATAGTGCATAGCTTGAAGCGATTGATTTTACGACCTCACCTAATGTCCGATTCTTCTCTGCAATCAAAAGATGAACGTGGTTTGGCATGAGGCAATAGGCATAGATGTGACAAGGCGGATTCTCCAAATCACCTATCGATGTCATTATTCTGATGAAGGCTCTATAATCTTCGTCTTCCTCGAAAATATCCTGTCGATTGATGCCACGCAACATGACGTGATATATCCCCGTGCCGCTCGATTCTCTTGGCTTTCTTGGCATAATGATATGATTTTAGTTTTGTAATTATAGCGCAAAGGTACAGACATTTTTTGAAATATACAAATCTTTTGGAGAAAAAGATCAAAAACCTGTCCCATTGATCTCACTACTAAGTTCCAAGAAAAATGCTTAATTTTTATTAGTTTTTCTCTAAACAAGCTCCTTTTTGAGCCTTTTTTCATAGAAAAACAGGAAAAAACAACTTATTATCGAAATCTTTTTGTATTTTTGCAGGTGCAATCCGTATGGAGAGCGAGACATATTGGTTAAGATTTAGCGTTCAGCTATCAATCTATGGTTTCGAGAATGTAGGAGTTTGAGAAACATGTCATAAGAGAGATAGGGTGAATGCTCACGCGATAGGCGTGGGCGTTACTTATCTATGACATGGGCATCTCCTACAGCCTTCGAACCAGATAAAGTAAGTTCACGCTTTTTCTGTATAACCAAGAACGGAGTAATAACGATAAAATAAGTGTGTGTCAAATTTAGATGAACTATATTCTTAATTTGAATAACTACTATAGGCAACACTCAATAAAGTATCGTGCCGCAAAAGTAATGTTATCACTTGTGATACTATTACTTGGGGGCTTAATCTATGTCATATTTAGGGACAAGTCATTGCTGATGTTCGATTGGTTTAATACAATTGGGATAAGTAACGAAGTTGATGGGCTCAGAAACTTATTCCAAGGAGAAGGAATCTATGGATGGGTTAAATATAGTTTGCCTGACGGATTGTGGATATTCTCCTATATGTTCATTGTTGATGCTATATGGGATCATGAAAGAAATATAGTTTCAATGATATTTCTTTGGGGATTAGCGATATTGGCGTTACTTTCCGAATGTTTCCAATATTTCGAACTGATTCCTGGCGTGTTCGATTGGATAGATATGGCTAGTTATATTCTAGCAATTTCAATATTCCTGATTATTAAACTTCTAAAATGATAAGGCTATGAAATCTAAAATTATTCTGTCATCCTTTGTTTTGTTGTTTTTCTCATTATTAGCAGGTGGTTCTTCTGAAGATGAAGAAAACGGCGTAGTTATTGCTATTGCTGTGGTGGTGGTTGCTGTCATCATTATTGCGATTATTGCAGCAATCGTTCAGAGCATAAATAAAAAAAAGAGACTCAAAATGATTGAAAAAGACGAGCAGGAGTCATCTGATTTCGATAGGCGTGTTTCGATTGGGGATGATAGGTGTAAGATATATTTTGATGCAGCCAAGAAAAAAGTGATGATTATGCATGTCACCACAGACGGAATCACCAAAAAGTTTGTTGATGATTATGAGTATCCTGGTAAGGGGCTTGCTCGCTATTTTGATGGTAATTATATTATTTATGAGCCAAACAGTCGCAGAATGCTATCTGGAAATTATTGTAGATACACAATAAACAATATTGAAGATCTTAATGGTGTTGATAAAAGCGGCCTAACAACAAAAGACCCTATAGCCCCGACATTAAATCTTTTGGAAATAACTTTTCATTCAAGCATGACTGTAGATTCAAGCAAGATTCACGTTTTAGCCGATGAGTATCATGGGTTAATGGCTGTTGCTGAGCAGGGAAAACTTTATGCGTTCAACTATATCAGTGCGGAAAGACTTCCCGAAAAAGTTGGTATAGAATCAACCATATCAGTTAAGAGTGCAGGAAACTATATGTTTGTTATGGATTCCTACTTTAAGGTGCTTGTTATAATCGGCGGTAATATGATGCACAAGACTTTTAACTACTCAGATATTATTGAGGTATCTTATATAGAAAATGGCGACACAATGTTCACCAAATCAACAGGAAGAACTGTAGGTGGTGCCATTGTGGGCGGAGTGCTTATGGGCGGAGCTGGTGCTGTTGTCGGCGGCCTTTCTGGTGATACAAAACAAAACAAGATCGTGAACAATATGGATATAAAGATTTTGCTTCGAAGTACTGAAGAGACAACCTGCATTCTTCACTTTATGGATTCTTCAAATCCTCTCAAAACAAAAGAAACGAGTGACAAGACGCTATATGAAGAATTTCTGAAGAATGCAAATAAAGCAAAAGATCTTTTATCTGTAATTATTGATGATGCAAAACAATCATTACCACCAGTTGCACCAGTTTTGTCACAACCTGCTACGCCACAATCATCAAGTGTTGCAGACGAGTTGGCAAAACTGGCCAAACTAAAAGCAGATGGAATCCTTACAGAAGAAGAATTTCAAGCTCAGAAAGCAAAATTGCTGGGATAAACATAAATGATGGTTCTTTGAACCAAATAGACCACATTCCAGTTTTCCAAAAATGAATTTGTCATACAAGTTATAGTGCATTATGAAAAAGATTTTGAGTATATTATTTGAAAGATTCGCCTTCGTTGCTATTATTGCAATTATTGTTGGGGCGTGTACAAGTACAGGTAGTCCTCGCAATTCCTCAGAAAAGGAATCAAAAACTGTCAATCGCATAAATAGAGATGTTAAGATTGGTTTTCAAGGCATATTATTAGGAACACCCAATAAAGACTTACCTGCATTATTCAAACGATTAAGAAATGTGAAGCAGTCTGACATCCCATATAGATTCAAGCAAAATCAAAGTGGTTCAAATACTTCTTTTTATGCTAATGAATATGAGCAAATTATTGCTACTTTCGAATCTGCAATAATCGATTCGACGGAGACTTCACATAATGGTTATGGTATGTTGCTAACAGACGGTGATAGCATAACTCAAATTGTTTTTTCAATAGAAGAAACCGATGATCCTTTAGGAGTTTATAACCGTCTACTTCCCCTCTTCGTCAATCAGTATGGCAATCCTGACGAGCAATATGAATCTGAAATAGAATCATACTTGCAAAACATCGGTGTTATCTGGATATTTGACAACAAACAACGTATTTGTTTGAATCGCTGTATATATCCAGGAGGTGCACAGCTAATTGAGTTTGAAAGGATGTTTAAGAATTTTCAACGTGTAGAGGTTATTTACCAAGATATAAACGCCTTGGAACGAAAAGAGGCCAAAGAAAGGGAAGAAGAACAGGCTAGGATAGACGCAGAAAATGCCGAAAGACAAAAAAATCGAGAACAAAGGGGAAGTCAACAGTTGTAAATCTACAGAACAATAAAATCATATTAGCATGAGATCATTTGTATTATCGCTGTTTATATGTCTTGGTATGGCATGTTTTGCACAAACACCATTGTCTTTCACTAAAGTTATTGAAAAGGAGGGTGCGGACTCTCTGAAGCTTTTCGAACTGACCAGAAATTGGTTAGCACATTCTTATACAGATTCAAAGGTCGTTATACAAGACGCAGAGCTGAGTAAGAGAATAACAGGGCATGGTGTTATCAATTTCCGTACAGGGCTGCAGTATCTCAGCATTAGAGGAAACATAAACTATATAGTTGATATTCAGTTCAAAAATGAGCGTTTGCGTTTCGAGATGAAGAACTTTACCCATGAACCAGAACAAGAAGCAATGTTCAACAACCACATGGGTGTAATGGTTGATCCTCTTCCCAAAGACTTAAAAGATATTGGCGTGGAAGGTGCAAATCGGAAGGCCTGCTATAAATATTTCTATAAAAGGGGCAAGCCACTATGTGAACAACTCTTCATGAAATTATCACTCGACTTAGAGAAATTTATTGAGAAGGGCGAAATCATAAAAGATGATTGGTAGTATTGTCTTAAACCATTTATAAATTGTAAATATGGATAATTATATTGTATTTATTTCGGTTATCGCCCTTATTTGGGGAATATTGAATATTATTTTGTTCTTCAAAATTTGGGGTATGACAGATGATGTCAGAAAACTAACTAATAAGTTTTGTGTAACTTCTGATAATGAACCAAAAGTGGCTAATGCTGTAATAGGAAATAAGCAAACATCCGAGGATGTAGATTATGACATACGTCTAGATAGTGTTAAATCAGGAGATAGTGTTAGACGTAAGTCCGATGGCAAAATAATGGAAGTTGATTCTGTTGAAGAAAAAAGAATATTCTGTAAAGGCGGTTCCCTTGAAGGGTATAAATGGTATCCCAAAAGTTCTGTTGAATATTTGGACAAATGACACAGAGAGCTGACCGTGTGTGAATAAAAATGAAATAAGGCAACATATTTATGACAAAAGAACGTATTATTCTCCCACGTTGCTTCATTGGAAACGTGGGAGATATTATATTACTAAGTTTATTCAACCGTATTACCAAAAGCTTTTTGAATGAAATAATACAAGTCATCTCCCAATGTTGTTCGCTGATATATTCTTTCCTTTTTAAACGCCGTTTTGACAGATTTCTCGTTATGACTCTTACGGAATTTCTCAACCTCCTCTCTGTCTGGCATTTCAATAATGCCGAGTGAAGTAAGGTAGTGAAAATGATTCATCACCTCTCTCTGTGAAATATTACTATGGTTCTTGTAATTGAAACTGACAGTAACATCTTCTACTGCATTTCTATCAATAAAGTGAACATTAAGAGAATTAAGTATGAAGAAGTCCAATTCGTCCATCTTCCCCATATATTCTAAGAAGATGCGCTTATACCTATTCTTATTATTCTCAATATGGCAACATGAGGTTAGATATCTTGCGTACATGTTCCGCCTATAATCATCCTGCTCATCTTTTGCTCGATCTAAGGTTTGAAGTAAGTCGAAAATTATATCTTGACTATTCATATATTCGAGGTTCTTTACTCTTTCGTCAAGTTTTTCTATCATTGTCAAAAACCTATTGAGGACATCCTCAATTAACTTGTATTGCTTCTGATTTTGGTAGTCAGAAAGTAAACTAGCAAGACCACCGGCACATGGTGCTGTACTGGCACCTGCTTTTATTGCGATAAGAATTTTGTCTTTCAGACTCATCTTGCTTATTATTACTTTGTCGTTTTCCATATTTGTTGTGTCTTATTCAAGACAATACTTGTCCATGATGTCATTAAAACAAAAATAGTCTCGTAGTTGTTTCTTTTCCTTTCGCCATTTATCAACCCTCCATTTTATATAGATTTCGGGAGGTGCTATTGCGAATATTTCATTAGGGTGACTCTTGAGCAAATCATCAAATTCTTGCGCAAAACCATCTTTCATTTCTACAAACAGTTCGGGATGATACTCTTCTAAATCCGAATGTATATCAAAGATGAATTCTTGATTTAGATACCATATGTGTTCGGGTGTGAAATCTGAGAAATAACCTGATGATTTACCCTCAAAAAAGTGGCTCATAACTACTTTGTAGAAACCTTCCCAAATTTCATCAATGTATCCCGCTGGCAAATCCATGTCTGAAACAACAACGCCACGGAAAGGAGAACGCTCTCTTGGCTCTATGTTATATGCAACACTTTTACTATTACACATAGACAATACGACTAAAAGAGTGTCATTCATATAAATGTTGATTGGTCTAATCAATGAGAAAAGTTCCCCCCAAGAGATTTCCTCCTTTGAAGACAGACACATGCCTTTATCGCTACCATGTGCTTCAAATTGCAAAATATAAAAGGTGTGATTGTCTTTTGATTTTACAATCTCTGCGATTTCAAAAAGTATTTCCCTCAAATCTCTTTTAGAATTAACAACTTTATAGATAGAGTCATAATCATCGTTATAAATCCATTCTTGCCTAAGCTTTTCATTGAGATTACGACCTGTTTTTAAGTCTCCATCTGGTAAAGACTCTATGATATAAACAATACATTTGTTAATATGCGTATCAACCTCCATAGGTGTATTTATTGATGATTACTTTCTTTGAATCACGGGGCTCTACTAATCACTTCTCACACTCCCAGCACCACAGCAGGGTCGATGTTCAGCTGGCGGCTCAATTCTCTGCCATTTTTCAGCGAGGGCTCGTTCTTGCCGTTCATGATTTCATAGATCAAGAGGACTGGTCATAGATCTTTTTTCAAAAGAGATCAAAGACCTGTCCCTTTGATCTCCCCAAGTTGGCACTCTCTTTGGCAGTCGCTGAGTGCTGACGAATCCTGGCTATCTGAGCCAACTTCTGCTCCCGCGAGCAAGGATGCAATGACATTTGTTGCACCTCCCGTTGCGCAGCCATGCTGTTCCTGCGGTGAAAATCGTTGATAAACCAACCATCCACTATTGCATTGTTCATAATTAGCTCCGATTTTGCTGCAAATATACAACCTTTTTTCGAAACTACCAAAATATCGCTATTTTTTTGTCCTGTCTGGCGTTTTACTCTTCGCTATAGTTCTTATCCTTCTCGAAGGTGATGCCTTCGTAGAGTTCTTGGTGGCCTTCGTAGCTTTCGGGGAGGAAGTGGAGGCGGACATCACGGCTGAGAACAGTTTTTAGGCGCAAAAATACATATTTTCTAGAGAATAAACAAATTATTCTAGCAAAACCTGAAATCAGCAAGATTTGCAGGCAAAATCGAAATGAAAATTTAGCAAACAGCCTACATGCCTACATGATTTCAACCTAACGCGCTATATTTCAGCGCATTACAAATTTTTCAGCCTACATAAAGCCTACATAAAGCCTACATAAAGCCTACATGTTTTTAATGTTTATAAGGTAGGTAAGCGATTGCTTAGCGCTAGATAGCAAACTCTATCTTTAATACTTGTCGCAAAATTCTCTAGAGAATTTTATGGCTTCCTAACTAGATAGCAATCTTTAGCACGTTACTTAGCCGAAAATTCTCTAGAGAATTTTGCCGCATCCCTTAATACTAATCATTACAACCTTTACGAAAAGTATCTTTTCGCAAGGCAAGGAGTAGCTTTTTGTGCCTTAAAAAGTTACTTTTGGGATGCCGAAAAGCTACTTTTTGTGTAGGCTACATGTAGGCTCGTGTAGGCTTTATGTAGGCTTTATGTAGGCTCAAAATCGCAAAAAACCTAGTGTTTATGCGGGTTTTGAGCGATTTTATGTAGGCATGTAGGCTTATAGCAAACTTTTTATTCGAAAAAATACCTGGCCAGAGCAATAAAATGCGTAGGTCTTTTACGTTGTATGTCATAACAATTGCTTATATTTGCAGTTGCGATTTTAAAAATATTACAGCTATGAATTACAGTTTTAACCACAATGAGAATGCGGCAGGAGCAGCTCCTGGCATTCTGGACAGAGTGTTTTCGTTTTTCGTCAGAAGGAAGTCTGAGACATTGTATCAGCGATTTCTGCGGTATCTGGAGGAGGCGCATCGTGATGGCGTGATGGGTGGTGGACGGTATGCTGTGGCGCTAGGCAAGGCGCATAAGCTGCAACGGTTCCTCACCATCATCGGCCAGCCGTCGATATCTGCGCACAAGTTCACCACCGACATGGTGCTACGGTTCCGCCACTTCATCTACGACGAATACAAATACGCATCGCAATACCCTGCCCTCTACCCTTGTGGTGCTGGGCATCGGGTGCCGAACAGACAACTAAAAAGTACCACTGTGGTACACGACCTGAAGCTTCTGCAGGCATTCTTCGCTGAGCTTGAGACTACTGAGGAAATACGTCGCTCTCCATTCCGATCTATTTCGATGGAGAAGCGGCGTTTTATCATGCATGTAAGCTACGACGAGCCGATCTATCTGCGAAAGGATGAGTTGAAGATTATTATGGCGACAGTGGTACCAGCGCACCTGCAATGGGTGAAAGATATGTTTGTGCTCAACTGCGCCATCGGATGTCGCATCAGCGATCTGCTCAGGCTCACTACCAATAATATATCCACATCAGACGACGGTATACCATATATCCACTATATCCCATCGAAGACTGCAAAACTGCAGGCGTCAAACCGCGAGGTTACGACACCCCTCATCGCTCCAGCAGTGGATATAATCGATCGAACAGGCCTGCGACTGATGCCATATCGCCAGCACTATGGCAAACAACGGTACAACAAGGCGCTCAGACTGCTACTACAGTACTGCGGCATCACACGCAAAGTGAAGATATACAGTCTCGATGCTATGGCAAACATCGAAAAGCCCATCTGCGACATCGCCACATCGAAGTTGGCTCGCAAGACGCATATCGACATGCTTAATAAGGTGCAGATAAACTTCTACGTAGCCGGCCTGCATCGTCCTGGCTCAGATGCTGTATATCGTTACACCTCGCTAGAACTTCGCGACCGCTACGAACTACTTAAAGCAGCTTTTGATTAACGTGGATTAGTACTTACGGTTGGGATTCTTAGGAAACCAACCCTTTTCTACTCGGCGCTTCTGGGCGAACAGTTCGCCTATGCCCCAGAGGGCAGAAGCGCCGAACACTCCTACTATCGATGAAATGATGGCGTTCTCGATGAATAGTGCGCCAGCTATGCAGGCCAGACCTACGATAAGGTATATGATCCAAGGGCGAGTGCCCCAGTAATACTCTGTCTTGATGACTATAGGGTGCCAAATGCCTATGGCAAGGAATGTGCTGGCGGCTATGATGATACCTGTGAAATACATAATCGATCAGTTAAAAACTTTTCAACCAAGCTTTGAGTTCGAATACCATCTCGTAGTGGAAGGCAAACGTTTCGCGATAGCCCCATCCATGTCCACCTGTAGGATAGATATGAATAGAGGCAGGGACATCGTGCTTGTAAAGTTGTTGGTAATAGTTGAATCCATTGGCTGCAGGCACAGCTTTATCGTCATCGCTTAGTGCCAGGAAAGCACGTGGGGTGGTGCGATTTACCTGGAGGTCATTACTATACTCGACTTCAAGTTTTTTCATCTCCTTCTTACTGAGTTCCTTACCCAGCAGATTGTCGTGCGAGCCCATGTGGGTGAAACCTGGGTCCATAGTGATGACAGGATAGAAAAGTATCTGGAAGTTGGGTGCCGCATCGCCCTTAGAGTGGGTAGCGATGGTAGAAGCCAGATGGCCACCAGCCGAGAAACCCATTATGCCCACATCGTTAGGATTGATATGCCACTCAGCCGCATTGCGACGAACCAACTTCATAGCCTCCTCAGCATCGCTGATGGGTACCAGACGGTTGCCATGAGGCATACGATACTTCAGCACGATGAGCGCTATGCCCTGAGTATTGAAGAACGGAGCCCACTGATGGCCCTCGTGGTCCATAGCCAGATGGGTATAGCCGCCACCAGGACAGCACACCACTGCTCTACCTGTTGCTTTCTTGGCATTCGGCAGGTAGACTGTTACTTCTGCCTCGTCTTTTTCATCACTGCTCACCACCTCAGGAGCATTAGGCCATAACTTCATAGTTGTACCTTTTTGTGCAAAAGTTGTGGCACAGCAGGCCAACAACAGTGCAGATATTACCTTTTTTACACACTTCATTGCTTTAAATATGTTAATCGCGGTGCAAAGGTAATCATTTTATTTAAATTTTTGTATCTTTGTAGCCAGAAACTTGAAACTTTATACCAAAAATGAAGAAAACTATAGCAATCGTAGCACTCGCAGTGATGGCACTCGGTGCTCAAGCAAAGGTAAGGTTGCCACACTTGATAGGCGACAATATGGTACTACAACAGCAGACTGACGCCCGTCTGTGGGGATGGGCCAAGCCTGGACAAACGGTGAAAGTAACCACGTCGTGGAGCAAGGAAGCAGTAACAGCCAAGGCCGACAAGAAGGGCGAGTGGCTGGTAAAGGTAAAGACACCAAAGGCAAGCTACACTCCGCTGTCGATAACATTCGACGATGGCGACAAGCTAACCATCAACAATGTGCTGAGCGGCGAGGTATGGGTATGTGCAGGACAGTCGAACATGGAGATGCCTGTAAAGGGATTCTGGATGTGTCCTGTGAAGGATTACAATCAGGTGGTGATCGATGCCAAGAACCACGAGGGTGTGCGATCAGTAAAGATACCCAGTGTGATGTCGTCGAAACCATTGACAGATGCCCAGTGCGAGTGGCGTGTATGTTCGCCAAAGACCGTTGGCGAGTTCTCTGCCACAGGCTATTTCTTTGCTCGCACCATGCACCAGGCACTCGACATCCCCATCGGACTGATTGAGGCCAACAAGGGTGGTTCGCGTGTGGAAAGCTGGTTGACCAAGGAGAATCTGGAGAAGTACACCAGCGACCCAACCGACTCTGTTGAGATTTGCAAAAAGTGGGCCCAGTACGATTACCATCGCTCGCTGCTGTGGGGCAACGGCACGTTTAATCCAATCCTGAACTTCACCGTTAAGGGCATACTGTATTATCAGGGCTGCTCTAACGTGGGCGATCCTGGCGATCAGTATTCTCAGCGATTGAAACTGCTGGTAGACCAGTGGCGCAGTCAGTTCGCTCTGGGCGAGATACCATTCTACTTTGTGCAGATAGCCCCATATCGCTACGACGATGACAACAA
>Ga0247610_10006254_pt1 | contig 12426 bp, 12 predicted proteins | sample 174DNAGHGhighgp2_FD_193483 | JGI IMG/M metagenome (GOLD analysis project Ga0247610, IMG submission 193483) | Sheep rumen microbial communities from Palmerston North, Manawatu-Wanganui, New Zealand - 1742 DNA GHGhigh gp2 | ecosystem: Host-associated > Mammals > Digestive system > Stomach > Rumen...
AATGATATTTCCATGGTCTAATACCATGATTGCATTACTGTTTCTAACAGTAGATAATCTATGGGCAATAACAAATACTGTTCTACCCTCCATTAAGCCATCCATACCCTTAGAAACTAATGCTTCTGTTCTTGTATCTATTGATGATGTTGCCTCATCTAAAATAGTTACAGGGGCATCTGCTATAGCACATCTAGCTATAGAAATTAATTGTCTTTGGCCCTGAGATAATTGGCTACCATTACCAGTAAGCATTGTATCAAAGCCATCAGGTAATCTTGTAATAAAATCATAGGCATTAGCTATCTTTGCTGCCGTATAAATTTCTTCATCAGTCGCATCTAGCTTACCATATCTAATATTATCTCTAACTGTACCAGTAAATAAATTAGTATCCTGTAATACAATACCAATAGATTTTCTTAAATCACTCTTCTTAATTTCATCAATTTTAATTCCATCATAGGTAATGCTACCATCCTGAATATCATAGAATCTATTAATTAGATTTGTAATTGTAGTTTTACCAGCACCAGTAGCTCCAACAAAGGCAATCTTATGACCTGGCTTTGCATAAAGTGAAACATTATGTAAAACAATCTTTTCAGGATAATATCCGAAATTAACATCAAAGAATCTAATATCACCCTTTAATTGCTTATAGGAATTGCTTCCATCCTCATTTTGCTTCTTCCATGCCCAAAGTCCAGTTCTTTCCTTAGACTCAATAATTTCACCATCTTCTTTAATCTCACAATTAACTAAGCTTACAGTTCCATTATCCTCCTCATGTGCTTGATCTAATAATTCAAATATTCTATCAGCACCAGCTAAAGCCATAACAACAGCATTTATCTGCATTGAAATTTGGTTAAATGAATTAGCAAATTGTCTAGACATACCTAAGAATGTAATTGCAATACCCATAGTTAATCCAACACCCATTGAACCACCAGGAATCATTGAAAATACAACATCATCCTTTGTACCAAAGCCTCTTAAGCTAAAATTAGGAACATTATTTACAACTAAAATAACACCAATTATAGCAACAATAACATATAAAATATTACCAATATTATGAATGATAGGTCCAAGCATATTAGCATAAGCATTAGCCTTATATGCATTATGATTTAATTCCTCATTTAAAACCTCAAAATCCTTCTTTGATTGCTCCTCATGACAGAATACCTTAACTACCTTTTGACCATTCATCATTTCTTCAATAAAGCCTTCACATTTAGCGACGCTTTGCTGCTGCTTAATAAAGTATTTAGCACTACCTCCACCAACCTTTTTAGTAACTTTGAATATAAAGATTACAGAGATTAATACAGCTAAAGCTAGCCAAATACTATAATAAAGCATAATACCAAATAAAATTGATACAGTTACTAATGTTTGAACAATACCAGGAATACTTTGAGATATCAATTGTCTTATAGCATCTACATCGTTAGTATATGTAGACATAATATCACCATGAGCATTTCTATCAAAATATGAAATAGGAAGCTTTTCCATGTTCTTAAACATATCAGTTCTTATCTTATATAAGAATCCTTGAGTAACAGTACATAGCATTTGTTGATATAAAAGTGTAGATGCAATAGCTAAAATATAAATACTTCCAAGACCAATAATTAAGCCAATCATTGTATTCTTAACAGCATCATAGCCATTTTCAATACCAGCATAAATTACATTATCAATAAATTGAGCCATAAATATTGAAGCAGCTAAGCTTCCGATAGATGTAATAACAATACAAATTAAAATGACAATAAATCTTACAGGATATGTATGATATAAATATTTCATTAATCTACCAAAGGTCTTCTTCTTATTAAATTGTCTTTTAGCAGGTTTAACATTCATTTTAGGCATTATTATCACCAACCTTATTTTGGGAATAATATACTTCCTTATAAATCTCATTATTCTTTAATAACTCATCATGCTTACCAATAGCGTTAATCTTACCATTATCTAAAACGATAATCTTATCAGCATCCTCAACAGATGAAATTCTTTGTGCAATTATAATCTTAGTAGTTTCAGGAATAAATTCCTTAAATCCCTTTCTTATAATTGAATCAGTTTTAGTATCAACCGCACTAGTTGAATCATCTAAAATTAATATTTTAGGATTTTTTAATAGTGCTCTTGCAATACATAATCTTTGTTTTTGGCCACCACTTACATTTGAACCACCCTGTTCAATATGGGTTTCATATCCTTCAGGGAATTGCTCAATAAATTCATCAGCACACGCTAAATGACATGCATGCTTTATTTCATCAAGAGAAGCATTTTCATTTCCCCATCTTAAATTAGATTCAATAGTACCAGAGAATAATAAATTCTTTTGTAAAACAACAGCTACATTATTTCTTAATGATTCTAAATCATATTCCTTAACATTTTTACCACCAACATAGATTTCACCTATTGTTGTATCATATAATCTTGAAATTAAATTAACTAATGTAGTTTTACTAGAACCAGTACCACCAATGATACCAACTGTTTCCCCAGATTTAATATCTAAATTAATATTTTCTAAAGCAAACTTTTCAGCCTCTTCTGAATATTTAAATGAGACATTTTTAAATTCAATTGAGCCATCATTTATATCATAAATAGGATTTTCTGGATTTACTAAATCAGGCTTTTCCATTAAAACCTCTGCGATTCTTTTTCCTGATTCAATTGCCATAACAATCATAACTATAACCATTGAAAACATCATTAATGCCATTAGAGATTGGAATCCATATGTAGTTAATGATTGGAACTGACCAACAGTAACCTCATTAAATACATATATTTTAGAACCATCCTCTGCTAAACCTAAGAATTCAGAATTCTTAATAATAAATATAGAACCAATAACTAATAATAAAATCATTAATGCATTTACAGCAAACTGCATTGCAGGTGCGTTAAGCGCAATAATTCTTTCAGCCTTAGTGAAATTATTCTTTAATTCATAAGCAGCCTTATCAAACTTCTTAGTTTCATAATCCTCTCTTACAAATGTCTTAACTACTCTAATACCATCAATATTTTCCTTAATAGAATCATTTAATTCATCATATTTCTTAAATATTCTTCTAAATATCTTCATAGCAAAATACATAATTAGAATTAAAGCAAATGCTAAGAAAGGCATTACAGCAACGAATATCCAAGCTAATTGTGGTGCCATAATGAATGACATTACAATTGAGAATGCAATCATTAATGGTGATCTAATCGCAGTTCTAATAATCATCATATAAGCCATTTGAACATTTGTAACATCTGTAGTCATTCTAGTTACTAGGCTTGATGCTTGGAATCTATCGATATTTGAAAATGAGAATTTTGTAATATTTTCATACATATCTCTTCTTAAGTTTTTAGCAAAGCCTGCAGATGCTTTACTACATAAAATACCAGCCAAGCTACCACATAATAGAGATAGCATAGCTAATGCGACTAATAAAATACTAAACCAAACTAATTTAGTTATGTTTTTATCATTCATTTGATCTGCTAGCATAGAAGTAATAAATGGCAATGAGCATTCAAGTATTACCTCTAAGGTAATAAATACCATAGATAGGATACTTGGCTTTACATAGCCTTTAATACTTTTCATTAGTACCTTTATCATTATTTTTCCCCTCCATTAAAATAATTATCTAAAATTAAAAGTGAATCACTAAAGCTTTCTAGCTTATCTCCTAAAACCTCATTAATCTTTCTTTCAAATTCATTTCTTTCCTTAACGAATTCCTTAGATAAAATTATTGCGTCACTAGTTAAACTTACCTTTTTCTTTCTAGAATCATTTGCATCCTCTTCTCTTATAATCAAATTCTTTTGTTCCATAAGGGATATAACCTTACTAACAGTAGATCTAGTAATACCAAATTTTTCTTCAATATCCTTTTGATATACACTTCCACCATGTTCATATATATAAATGATAATAAAGCTATTTGTAGATGAAATATTATCAAGATTCTTTATTGCAGGTATCTTTTTAAATTCTCTTTTTATCTTAGAATTTAATCTTATGATCATTCTTCCTACGTCTTGCATATACTCTCCTTAATTGTTTGATATACAACATTTTTTATTATAATGAAATTTGTTTGATATTCAACAATTTTTTGATATGATAACGATTACATTTTATTTAAAATAAAAAACGGCTAAGCCGCTTTAATTTTAGATATAATCTTCTTCTTATTTTTGCTTAAATTGATTCTAAAGAATTCCTCATCCTTAGGATTATTAAAGCCTGATTTAAAGACATATAAAACCTCATATCCTTTAAATTTTAATTCATAATATTCATTATATTCATAAGCCTTCTTTAATGAATCATATTTATAATCTAATTTAGCTCTTTTAGTTCCCTCAAAGCATAATATTTGAATAGATTGTTCCTTAAATTTATAATTATATGTTATTCCATTTTCACATATATTCTTATTAGTAACTAAAACATGCTTCTTTGCCTTAATATATGAAACTAAATTATAAATAGAATAAATTATAGCAATAGCAACAAATACAGAACCAAATGACATATATAATGCTCTGCTTTTCTCATTAAATGCCGCAATTATAATAATCATAATACCAGCAAGTGCTATAACAGCACCATGAATATATCTTTTATTTATATTTTTTCTAGTTGAAGATAATAAAATATTATATGCCTTATCCGGACTTAAGGTAGTTCTATTTTCAGCTATCATATGCTCTCCTATAAAAAAATGACTATCTAAAATAGTCATATAATTTTAAATGGCAGCAGCTACAGGATTCGAACCTGTGCATACCGGGGTCAGAGTCCGGGGCCTTACCGCTTGGCTAAGCTGCTAGATTAATATGTTTTTAACAAAAAACACATTAATGATTATAATGATTTTTATTTTTTTGTCAATGAAAATAATATTAGGCAAGGAATAAATCCTTGCCTAAATCATTATTTATCCAATATTACTTAATGCAGTAAATTGACTTCTTGCCTTCAAATACAGATACACCAGGATATTGACCACGACCATTTAAGTCATCTTCAATTCTGATTAATTGGTTGTACTTAGCAATTCTATCAGTTCTAGATGCAGAACCAGTCTTGATTTGACCAGCATTTGTACCTACAACGATATCAGCAATTGTAGTATCCTCTGTTTCACCAGATCTATGAGAAACGATTGCTGTATAGCCAGCTCTCTTAGCCATTTCGATAGCATCGAAAGTTTCAGTTAATGTACCAATTTGGTTAACCTTAATTAGGATAGCGTTAGCAACACCCATTTCGATACCCTTAGCTAATCTCTTAGTATTTGTAACGAATAAGTCATCACCAACTAATTGAACCTTCTTACCTAACTTATCAGTTAAATATTTCCAGCCATCCCAGTCATCCTCAGCTAAACCATCTTCGATAGTTACGATTGGGAACTTTTCAACTAAGTTAGTATAGTAGATATCTACCATTTCCTTAGAAGTGAATTCACCCTTATCAGCCTTTAAGATATACTTCTTAGTATCCTTATCATAGAATTCAGATGCAGCAACATCGATACCTAAGCATACATCCTTACCTGGTTCATAACCAGCAGCCTTAATAGCCTCAACAACACGCTCGAAAGCTTCAGTGTTAGATTTTAACTTAGGTGCATAACCACCTTCATCACCAACAGATGTTACATAACCATTAGCCTTTAAAATCTTCTTTAAAGCATGGAATACTTCAGCACCCATTCTAACTGCTTCTCTAATAGATGGAGCGCCAACTGGTAAAATCATGATTTCTTGGAAATCAATACAGAAATCTGCATGAGCACCACCATTTAGGATGTTCATCATAGGAAGTGGTAATTGCTTAGCATTGAAACCACCAAAATAATTGTAAAGAGGAATTTGATAATAATTAGCTGCAGCACGAGCACAAGCCATAGAAACACCTAAAGTAGCGTTAGCACCTAGCTTACCCTTGTTCTCTGTACCGTCTAAATTAATCATTAGCTTATCGATAGCAACTTGATTAGTTACATCCATACCTAAGATTTCCTTTGCAATAATATCATTAACGTTCTTTACTGCCTTTAGAGTACCCTTACCTAAATAACGTGACTTATCACCATCACGAAGTTCAAGTGCCTCATGCTCTCCTGTAGAAGCTCCTGATGGAACTAATGCACGACCAAATGCACCTGATTCAGTTGTAACCTCAACCTCAACTGTTGGATTACCACGAGAGTCTAATACCTCTCTAGCGTATACGCTTGTAATAAATGGCATAAAATACATCTCCTTATTCAATAATCTAATTTTTAAACCATTAAGATTATACAATATTCTTCTACTGTTTTCACTATGAAAATGAAATCTAAAATTTTCTGAAAACGTTTACTATTGTCCATTCTTCTCTTCGTGTTTTTTCTTAGAAAGAATATATGCAAAGAAAAATGTTCCAATATATAAAATTAATTCGATAATACTAAAGATATAATTACCAATTTCACCTATTCTAACTGCATTAACAATAGCTCTAATTGGGTGAAGAAAAATCATAAACCAGGCTTCGCCACTAGATAAAATAGATCCTATTTCTGAAAAGCCATAAATTAATACTAATCTAAAGAAATTTAATAGAATCATTCCTATAAAGGTATAAATTAAAGCTATGAAGCTATACTTAATATGATATTTTTTAAATGAATTATTGATAATAACTCCAATAAAAGCACCAACAATTAAAATAGCCACAAAAAATGAAGCATTTATTCTAAATAATAAATAATCAACGAATGAGGCAAGTACTACTGCCGCTATCATTCCTATTAATCCCTTAATTAATACTTTCTTTAAATCATTTTTATCTAATTCACTATTCCATTTATCCTTAAATGATTGTTTATTTTCTTCCATTTTAATTCACCAATAAAATTTTATAGTAAATATAAATTTAATTCAAGAAAAAATACTGCCCTTAGGCAGCATTTTCTAAATCATTCTTATCATCATCAAAATCAATCTTTTTAAATTCACCAGCAAATGTAACTATAAGCATATGTAATCTCTTATATAAAATAATAGTAATACCAAATACTATAACATATCTAAATAAATTAAATGGTACAACTCCAACAAATAAATAATATGCCATAAAATTATTATCAGTAACAACACCATTACCACCACTAATAATAGTATCCATTACACCAGTTAAGGCAGCCTGTGGATAACCTGCAATACCCTTATAGGCAGGAATTAAAATTAACCAGTTTGAAACAGTTGCCATAGCTGTAGCTGATATCATTCCAATACCCATAGCACATAAAGCTCCCTTAAAGCTCTTATGCTTCTTATAAATTAATCCTGCAACTAAAACTAATGTAACACCAATTAATACATCAGCAAATTCTCCAACACCTACAGTTGATGTACCAGGTAGCTTACAAAAGAATCTAACAATAATTACTAATACACCTGAAATAGGTCCATACATAAATGAAACTAATAAAGCAGGAATATCAGAAAATTGAATATCTAGCCAGCTAGGGAAGAATGGTAAATTGAATTTACCAAAATAATATAATAATACTGATAAAGCACTAAATATTGCAATAACAGCCATTTGCTTAACATTCATTCTCTTTAAATTATATTTTTCCTGTAAATAGGTATATAAATTACCAAATGAGGCTAAAAATATAATAGCTCCAAAGATTTCAAGCAAATAAATATAAAATGCAGGTGAATATTTTTTTACCTCTTCAGTCTTAACAAAATTGGCACTACCAATTCTATCTAGGGTAAATCCTAATGCGATAAGACCTATACCCAAGACTGCTAATACAATAAAGATGATTAAGAATTTTGTGATTTTTTTAGTCGAATCAGACTTTAAATTGTTTTCCATTTTCTTTCTCCTTTTAAATGTTAATCTAAAATCTCATTTACTTCAAAAAAAATAGTGCCCTAAAAGGGGCACTTTAATTTCAAAAAAAGTTAAAAATGACTTCTCTCATCCAGACTCTACTGTCGGTACAGGAATTTCACCTGTTCATGCTAATGCTCGCGGACTTTACCGCCGGTATGGAATTCCACCAAACCCCGAAGTATATGAAAATTAAATTACAAAATTATTATATATCTATTTATTCAATACGTCCACATATTTTTAATAAATAATAATTATTTACAGTCTCAGCACCAATCCACTTTAATGATGCAGAATCTGCCTCAGGATATTTATCCCAGCCCCAGCTTCCTTTATAATCCCATAAGCCAAATGATTTAATAGATGAAATTAAATAATCAAGCTCCTCTTCCTTCAATTTATTTAAATCAGGATCATTTAAATATAGTGCTGCCTCTAAAGGATGCAATGTATTAATATCCTCAAAATTTAAAGAAACATTTTCTTTAGCATTTTTAATCAATATTTCTTCTATTTTATTCCATTCCTCATTTTTAACATTAGCCTTCTTTAAAGAATTCAAAAGGCTTCCAAATGATATAGCTTCATATTTATTTAATGAATTTGCATTATATAAATATTTTAAGCAATCATCTAAATATCTTAAAGCCTTCTTATAATAAGCCTTAGTAGGCTTACATAATGTTAAAGTATAGCCAATAATAGCCGCAGTTGGATGATATCCAAATATTTCCTTATTTAAATCAGTATATGAAAATATTTCAGCATGAGCAAAATCATCATTTGATTTAACATTAGGATTCCACTTACCATCCTTAAATTCAGCTCTATTATATAAATAATTGAAGCATCTGTTTACAATATGATCATATAATTCTAAATCACAAGATGAATCAAATCCAACCATATCAAGCATTCTTAATGCCTCATATACCTGATAGCTTGATGAATTAATATTGTAATTATCAATATATAAACCATGACCAAAGCCACCATCTTCTGTTTCATATAATGTAAGACAATCAAGTAAAAAATCCTTAGGCATAGAGCCATCTAAAGCATTAAATATACAAATATCGATATCTCTTGCCTTATTACACATTTGATTAGTCATATCATTTTGCATATTTTTAGTTAACAATTTCATATAAAAACACATCCTTAAACATAAAATATTTTACTATATTAGAGATTAAAATTAAATAAATACTTAAAAAAAATAATTATTAATTATATAATTATTCTAGGTGATTTAAATGAAGGCTCCATATTTACATTATGCATTTTTTAAAAAAGTAACATTAGATTTAAATCCAATGATCAAAAATGAGATTATCTATGATGACAATCTAATTTTTAATCTTTCTAATTTTATTAATATTGGTGATTATTATTCATTAAAATCATTCAAGGATAAATATGATTTTAGTAATAAATTAAATGAAAAATTTAATGAATTTATAGTAGAATGCTTAATTATATTAAATAAGCATAATGAATATGATAAATTATATTTTATATACTCTTTAATATCATCATACACATTAGAAAAATATATAAATGAATATATTGAATCATTAAATAATGAAGTGTTATCTAATGATGAAATTTATAAAATGATAGATTTTTCTATTGCATCTAAGGATAATATCGATATATCAAAAAATAATTTATATAAAATCTTTAAAAATTCATTCGAATATTATAATTATATGGATGAATTAATCCATAATCCATGTATTAGAACATTAAAATTTATGGCATCTAAAGCCTATTTTATTAGATGCTACAAAAAAAAGAAAAAATATTATAAATCATTTATGAAATATAATATTAAATATCCTATTCATCTTCTTATATCTAAATTAGCTAAATCAAAAATAAAAATGAAGGATTTAATATATAAGGATATAAGGGATATAGATATACCACTTATATCAGATGAATTATTAGAAAAAGCATATATTGATACTAAGATACAAATAAATGCTATAAATGAATATTTATTTGATGATAAGGATTCAAATATTAGAAGATTATATAATATCGATAAGGATAAAAAAATATAGGAGCATTTGCTCCTATTTTTAAATTCCTAAATTAGCTCCACAATTAGGACAAACAAAAACGTCATCCTTAACTATAGAATCACAATATGAACATTTCTTAGTTTTAGGCTTTTTATTTTCTTTTGAATTATTAATTTCATTTACTTCAATATTAAGAGAATTAATTATATCATTAGCATCTATTTTGCCATCACCATTAGTGTCCTTAATATTAGATTTAAATGATTTAACAATTATTAATATAATTGTAATAAAAATTATGGCTGAAGCAATAAGAAACAATGAATTAAAAATTGACATAATTTTCTCCTATTGTATTAGTCTTCAATCTTTTTAGATGGATAATCCATATAGATTTTTTCTAATGCAAAATGAGCTCTTTCCTCTTCAGTAAATACAGATAAAATAATATCATTACAATCTACTAAAACCCAAGATGAATTTCCGCCTTCTACGTTTCTTATTTTATAATTAGTATCCTTAAAGCTATCCTCTATATAAGATACAACAGCATTAGCCTGTCTTAGGGAATCAACAGACGCTAAAATCATCTTATCATAGAAAGGACTTCTTTGCATCATATCATAAACAATGATATCGTGTCCATTAACCTTTTTTACACAATCAATTAAAATCTCTTCTAAATTCATTTTCTACTCCTTATTTTTTCTTCATATTCCTCTAAAACCTTTGCCTGTTCTGGATGGATTTCATTTCCTTCCTCTAAGCAATGTCTTTTAGTAGCAAGTAAAGATTCATAAATAGCTAAATCAATATCATTATCCTCTACTAAAATTTTTCTACATCTAATACAATCTGGATATGTTCTATTCTTTTCAGTAAAATCAGATATCATTATTATAGCCTCAAGCATATTCATATTTACTCTACCAAAAACATGATATCTAATAGCATTATATATCAAATCATTATCAATTACTAATTTTTTAAAAAATATCGCTGATAAATATGCATGATATAAAAATGGATATTTTTCGCATTCTTTATTATCTCTATCTGATAATAAATATTTTAGTTCATCAAAATTATCATATTTTGAATAATCATGCATAAGACCTGCAATATAAGCCATATCAGGGTCGATGCCATATCGATTAGCTAAAAATTCAGCCATTTCTGCTACACCATAAATATGAGCTAATCTCTTCTGATTTTTATCCTTATAATGCTCCTCTAATATATTTTTAGCTTTTATTCTTAATTCTTTAAATGATTGCATCTGTGACATATACTTCTGTACCTTCAATATATTTAACATTTATATCTGATTTACCAATAATTTCAGCAAAGCCAAAGCCTGAAAACCAAATATTAGTTTTCTTATCAGTAACCTCTACCTTTAAATTTAAATATTTGATATTATTCTTTTCTTCCTCTAAAGGTGGATTTAATAGTTTACCTAAATTATTTTTATATAAATCTTCTAATTTATCTGTTTTACATCTATGAATATATAAATTATTAGATGCATAAACAATAACACTAATTTTGTCACAATTAGAAAATGATAAAGCACCAAGACCTGCAAATGAAATTGAATTGCCATCAGTTATTTGATATGTAATAGGCTTTATTTCATTATTAGGACATATCTTTTCATATGATTTAGGTAAAAGCTTACCTAATGTATCATATTCATTAATTAATCCTGGAGTATCATTTAAAGCCTTGCCATCTAAAAAGAATGGAATTCTTATTTCATTTAAAGTGGTGCCAGGAATATTAGATGTTGATATTAAATCATCATCAATTGATGTATTCTTCTTTAATAGAGCATTGATTAATGAAGATTTACCTACATTGGCACAACCAACGAAATAAACATCTCTTCCCTTTCTTGCAAGATCAATAGTATTTGTTAATTCCTCAATAAAATAGCCCTTTTTACTAGATACAATATGAATAGCATCTACTCTAAAGAAAATCTTTTCACATTGACGAGATAGCCATTTAACAATATTTTCAATATTAGTACTCTTAGGGAACACATCATATTTATTGGCAACTAAAATAACATTCTTATTTCTTAACTTATCAATCATAGCCTTAGAGAATGTAGATTTGAATTGGAATATATCTACAACAAATACAATCAATCCATTCTTCTTTATTACATCATCAATTACCTTTTCATAATCTGAATTAGAAGCAACAATCTTAGGTAATTCATTATAATGCATCATTCTAAAGCATCTTTTACAATATCTAGAATCATCATTCAATTTTGGAATAAAACCGGCTTTTTCTGGTTCAATATCCTGTAGTATTGCCCCACAGCCCTTACATTTTTTTATTATCAATTTATTCACCACCATACATTGCTAGCTTTTCCTTATAAAGTAAAGGATATTTTTTCTTTATTCTCTTTAAAAAGAA
>Ga0247610_10006255_pt1 | contig 12426 bp, 12 predicted proteins | sample 174DNAGHGhighgp2_FD_193483 | JGI IMG/M metagenome (GOLD analysis project Ga0247610, IMG submission 193483) | Sheep rumen microbial communities from Palmerston North, Manawatu-Wanganui, New Zealand - 1742 DNA GHGhigh gp2 | ecosystem: Host-associated > Mammals > Digestive system > Stomach > Rumen...
GAATAAGTAATCAAGCAATCGCTTTCACAAATACTTTCTATACTAACTTCTACAATAGTTTCGAGAGTTTCGGTTTGTGTGTGTTAAGACCATATAGGGATCAAATCTATCTACACAAGTTGCCAAAAAGCAAGTGTACTGTCTTGATTCCATATAATCGTTTCTGCAAGAAGTATGATAGCCCAAGTTATGTCTGTCTTGAATATGTATTCACACACAACCAAACAACAAGCTTGATAGGGGATGAGTATTGATGGTAGGTAGCAAACATATTCGCAGAAACTTCAATATGTCTGCTCACCGAAACATCCATTATTCAAGTGATTACTGGTTGGCAGAAATAACAAGATTCGACAGAAAATACCTTGGGAAATACTACTACGAAACAAACAACATCACAAAGAGTAGCAACTGCACCATAAAGAAGTGGAAGCCTTGGAGCAGTTTTCAGAGTAAGGATAATAAAATCTTTACTCTCACCTTTTCCTATAACTGTCCATATGAGGGGGATTATAGGATAGAAACCCTCTATTCCAATCTCAACATAAACGATTATAATAAGAATAAGATGAATGCTAACAAGAAGCTGAATATGAGTTACACTATCGATGGTAAGAAAGTTGACAACCAACACGAATGGTTCACCTACTCCCAATACGATGGATTGAATATTATAGAGAAACATTTCACAGAGGGCGAACATACTTTCACATTATCTTGTGATCCTATGGCAGTAATCTTGGGAATCATTATCAAGCCTTATTCAATCTACAAGGGCGATAATCTCAACCAAGAATACTTAACCATCAAGGATTTTGACTTCAAACAAGCAAATGACTTTAGTGTTGATGAGTTGAATTTAAATCTTCAATACTGGCACGAATTAGATTGTGATGATAGTAGAAGTGGTTTCATATTTGATTACAGAGATGAGATTAACTTCTATATTAGTCCAACTGTTCAAGCAAGTGATATCTTTGTTACACCTATCGATAAAACTAAAAAGAAACAAATTTTTGGTGGGTACATCAGCACAGTTAGTGTTGATGATGATTTACAAAAGATGACTATTAATTGTGCTAGTCGATTAACAGATTTAACTGACCGATACATTTACCCTGAATACATCCTGCTTGGTGGTAATGAGTCAGTAGATTCTTACAAGAGAGGGAACAGTTTCTATGACTTGGAAAATTATGCTCAAGTCATCAGACAATTACTATCCCATCCACAAGTGCCAATCAAGTCAAACATCAAGGCAAATGGAACAATCGATGATAGTAAATACACAAAAAGCCCACGAGTATTATTAGGTAGTGGAAAAGGCAGGAAGAAAGTAGTAAGCAAAAGCAATGTAGAGGTCGAGTACAATAGTAATAATGTTCAATTGAGAAATGGAACAAAAACAAATGTTGTTCAATCTGTCTGCTTGTTCAAAGAGAATGGCAAGAAATATGACATTACCAACTTCCCAACCTTTTACATCACCTATGGTATGGATGAGCCATTATCCCAAACCAGTTTGACCAAGTTTGAATCCGAAAATATGGCACTACAAGGAATAAATGTAGCCAAAGAAATAAAGGCAGTAGTTGACCTCATCAAACCAAGAAGAGGAATCAAGGGAGCAGAGGATATTTTCAACTGGGTAATCAGGCATATTCAATATGATAATTATCCAAATTTCCACCGAAAACCAGTTTCCATTCTCAAACACCCTAAACGAGGGGCAAATTGTTGTGATATGGCAAGACTCAATGCAAACCTCTTATATGCGAGTGGACTCTTAACAGACCCTGACCACAAGATAAAATGCTATTATATCAATGCAAATGGTGTTAAATTCCGAACTAGGACTTCAGGTCATGTGTATCTCCAATTGAAGTATCAACGAGCCGATAAAAGTTGGACAACTTGCTATATGGACACAACCTCTTCAAGGGTAAAATTCGGACAGAAAAATGGAAAGGGAGGACACCAAGTTGGAAAATCAGAATTCCCTAAACTACCATTCTAGGAGTGATGAGTTATGAGTTTTGATCCGAAGAGAAGAAAATTCTATGTTAACACCGACAAAATATCACGAAACCCAAAACCTGACATCGAATATGCTAAAAGAGTAGTCAAGGCATTGAAAAAACAAGGCTACTCTGCAAAGTATGTTGGAAGAGGACCAGATGTAAAAGGACACCCAAACAAATGGGGCAAAATGGATGAGTACTCTGTCAATGTCCATATCGTTGGTGGAATGTGTGCAGGAACAATGATAGACCTTACTGCTCCTTATTTCAAGAGGCTGATGAAAGGTGGAACAGTAATCTTCGGTTTACGAGTAGGAAAACCATCTGCAATTCCATCTGCACTTAACAAAAAGAGTACTGATTTTGAGCATTTGAAATGGTTGCCTAGGGCTTGGGATGATACTTTTAGTGGAGGCTTAAAGGGTTTGAAGTACCCTGCCAACCATTTAAGGAGGAATAATGCAAGTTACTGTTATGACTGCGACCATACTGGAAGAAACATTAGTCCTGAACAGATGGCTAAAAACCTTGTAGGTAACACTACTGGAGTATTCAATACTAAATACCAAAATAATAGTATAAGACCTAACTGGGGTAACTCCTATGAAGTTGATGACTCTGATAGTGCAGGAACTACACAAACTTTTGGTTTTGATAAGGATAATCCTTTTCAAGCATATATCAAGATTGTATTTTCGATTAATAATGAGTCGAAGAGGCGAGAAGCTATTTTTGACTTCACGAGTAATGCCCCTGATAAGAATTACTCATTCCAAACTGATGAAAAGGTATCATTTGAATGGTATAGTTTCAAGGAGTACAGACTGGATCTTGTGAGTCGGTTAAGGGAAGTGATGATGGATACTCAACACGAGAATCGTTATTACTTGCACGAGATTTGGTTACTGGATTATATTCCGATTCCTGATAGTGCGAATGGTGAGTCTAGTAAGTTGTATGATAAGAATACTGACCATAGTAGTTACAAGATGCTTGTTAGTGAGTGTGGGTTCTCCAATTATGAGGAGATTTCAAGCAAGAGTTTGGGCTTGAGTGGTCAGACTCTGATGGATGGTATTGAAACTTGTATGGATGAAACTGATTTCTTGTACAAGGTTCAGTATGCACCGAAAAGGTACAATGATAAGATTATCTTTTATAAGGATGACCAGTACACCGAACCTGCTGATTATAATATCTTCAAGCAGGGAGTTGAGGGTAACATCTTGAATGTTACGAATATTCAATATAGTCCGATAACTACTTTGAAAAATAGCAGTATCTGTGTCTACAAGAGTCAGGAGGATAATCATAATGAGGAGAGTTTGACTTATAATTATACTCAATCCTGCTACCTTGATAGTGTGTTGGAGTATGGTGAGCATACTGTGATGACAACTGCCTCCGATAACATTAGTGACTTGGAAGCCTTTTACCGAGCAAGGACTAATAAGGATTTCCAAGACAATATGGATATCAGTTATTCCATCCAAGTTGCAGGTTATACTGGAACAGAACTGATGGATTATGTGAAGACATTGATGAGCAATGACTACCTCAACAGTATTAAACGAGTTAACAGTATTGAGATAACTGGAAATGTTGAACAAAGACCGATGATTAAGACAACATTAGGTTTAGGTGCTATCGACAGAGCAATGGCATTAAGCAAAAAACTACAAGATGACAGAAAACAAGCAAGAACAGAAAAAGCCGAAGTAGTTGGTGGAATCGGTTATGTTGATACAAGCAAATTATTCGAGTGATAAAGATGGTTAATAATAAGGTTGCAAATGATATTGCAGGATTACAAGCTTCACGATTGAATAATGTTATTGATCCTAATCCTCAATATACTGACACTACATTTAGCAAGGAGGTTACTGAACTTTTCGACCCATCTTGCTTGGCTTACTTGGATAGTGAGGGTAGGTTGTGTGTTGATAGTGTGACTGTTTCCTCTGAAATTATTTTCAATTATCCATTTAGTGAATTGATGGAAAAGGGTGTTGAGGAGATTAGGATTCAGTTTACTGTTGAGGGTGAGGGTAGTCCAGTTTTCGCAGGTTTCGGTTTGGGTTCTTCTACTGTTAAGGATTTCAAATCCTATGAAATTGTGATAAATGATACAGTTAATGTAGATGAAACCATATCAACTTTAAGTTTCAGTAAGGAAGATGTAGCATATTATATGAAGACTGGATTATTCAGGCTTTATCTTGTATTCTTGCAAGGAAATAATGTCTGTAATGTGAAATTATCAAATGTTATTGTGACTTTCACATATACGAATAATATTGTTAATGAGGTTAAGGTTATTGAGAATAGGTTGGAAGCTTTAGGCATTACTGGTAAGGATAGTGATGTCGATTTGGATGGTTATGATATTGATTTTGATTTAGTTTTTAGTGGGGTATCAGGGAGAGATGATAGTTTGACTTTTAGTATAGATTTAGTTAAGGAGAATTGAATATGGCTGATAAGACAATTACTGGTATTGTGACTTGGTTGAAAGGATGGTTTTATGATAAGGATGAGATTACTACAAAGGAGAATGCTTTGCAGACACAGATTAATAACAAGGCTTCTCAATCTGATTTGAATACTTTGAGTAGTACTGTGAGTGGTAAGGCAGATAGTGTGCATACTCATAGCAGTACTGATGTGACAGAAACTAGTGCATTAAGTAATATTGGCACATCTGCGAATGCATCTCAACACAACATCAATGTAGCGATAGATGGAATAATTGGCAACCTTACTGGAGCAGAAATCATTAAAGTAGTTACTGCATTGCCTACTGCAAGTGCCTCTACTATGAATGCATTGTACTTGCTTTCAAGTAATAGTCAATATGATATCTATATTACTGTTGAGAGTAGTGGATCATATGCTTGGGAGAAGTTGGATGATGATGTGTTATCTGATTTGAGTATTGCTTGGGGGGATATTACTGGGAAACCATCAAGTTTCACACCAACAAGTCACAGTAGTAGCAGTACTACTTATGGTGTTGGTAGTGCTAGTAATTATGGACATAACAAGATAATTGACAATCTCAATCAATCTGCGAATCAGAATGGTTATTCTTTGTCTGCTCATCAAGGTTATGTTCTGAATCAGAACAAGGCAGAGAAATCCGAGGTGATTGATTGGGATAGTTTGACCTTTGTTCCTAAAGCAACTGATGAAACTGGTGCTATAACCTTTGATTATCTTGAGTAGGTGGTACTATGAGCAAGACCATTAGTGGGATTGTGACTTGGCTTCGTAACTGGTTTTATACGAAACAGGAAGTGGATAGTTTAATATCTACTGGTGGTGGAACAATCAGTATAGAAGACACCGACCTATTCGATGTACTGGACTGTGTGAATAATTACATCAGTAATCTGAACTTACAAAGCACAATATTCAATACTAACAATTATTATGGACACCAAAATAAGAGATGTAGTGTTGCAAATAATGTATTGACAAATAATTCAGTTAGTGGAATTAGTTTAAATAAGGAATTCACATCATCAACAAAATATACATTAGAATTTGATTATTACACAAGTGCAGGAAATCGTAATGGATTTTACTTCGGTGCAGACCCCTCACTTACAGATGGTACTTATATATATACTAGTGATGGTGGTTTGCAAGTTGTTGTGGATGTTAGCAATACTTTTGTTGAAACTTTTACTAGTGGTTCTTCTGCCACAAATGTATATACTCATACAAGCAATCTCTTAACAAGTGGTACTCATCATATTAAGATTATTCGTGATGGGGCTAATGCCACATTTTATATTGATGATGTTGAATTATACACTTATGCAAATGCTCAATACAACACCCTAGGATTAAACAAATGGGGTGGTGGATTGAATAGATTAAGTAATATTGAAATAAAAATTGGTGATTAATTATGGCTGATGAAACAATTTCTGAAAAATGTGAAACTTTATATAATAAACTGAATACTTTTGTGGCAAGTGTGATTAGCAGAGATGTCACACCGAAGATTAGTAACTTGAATACAGAGGTTTGGGGAAGTGATACTCAAACTGGGAATAGTAGAATTGATACCTTGAATACTAATTATAATAATTTAGAGGGTAGTATTACTACTATGGAGTCTGATATTAACAATGTTGAGTCCGATGTAAGTAACTTGCAAACTAGTGTTAATTCGTTAGACACCAGTATAACGAATATCACCACTTGGGAGTCAATTAACCTTTTGAATGGACTTACATTAGTGTATAATCCTAGTTTAAGATTAGCGAAACTGACTGTGAACAGAGCCACAACAGGAACTTTGAACAACACAACCTTTACAAATATAACTGGTTTCAATCCTATCCCCTCTGATTACAGACCACATATCAATTTAATATTCCAAACCAGTTACCCTACTTTGTTGCTTCGTGTTGATACAAGTGGTTACCTGCAATGGAGAGTAACAAGTGGAAGTGTGGCTAGTCCAACCTTATGGTGTGAAAGCCCATTTTGGCATTACTAAATATTCCAAGTGCTTGGGTAAAACACAATGAACAGAAGAACACAAAATAAAAGAATAAAAATGATAGGAAAAGGATTATGACAAAAGCAAACCCCAACCATTACCCATTTGTATATACAAATCAATGTGTCTACTGTTATAATGAGGGCAGACCACAATGTCACCTAGAAGAAACAGAAGACAACAAATGCAAAAACTACACAACACAACCCCCAAAAGAGGTGAAACTAAAATGACAAAATTCAACATCACAAACATCAAAAACGAGGGAAAAGAAATAAGAACATTCATCAAAAAAAACAAATACTACCCACGATATGCCACCATAAAAGACACAAATGGAAAAGAACACAAACTAAAACCATCACAATATAATGGCTTGTTCGAGTCCACAAATATCTACTGGATCAAAAATGGAAGACTACCAAACTATGTGACCTTGAATGCAACAGCGAACAATCCATTGGTGATGGACTACCAAAACAACAAATACACTTGTTGCCCAACCAGTTTGTCAATGGCTATTCAAATGCTCTATGGATTCAAATCCGAAAACGAATGCAAACGAGCTTGTAAAACAGTAGAAAAAGATAACATTGGAACAAGCCCTAGCAACTTGATAGCAGGTGCTAAATCATTAGGTTACTCTTGCACCCCAATCAGTAGAAAATTCAGTAGTGTAACTGCAAGTCTGCAATCCTGCAAACCAATCATAGCACATTGCCAAACAAGAGGCTTAAGATACACCGATGGAACTGGATACCAAGGCGATTATGGGCATTATATCCTAGTTTGGGGAACAAAAGGAGGCAACCAGTACAAGGTAGCCGACCCAAGCAGAGGACTCAAAACAATCAATGCCAAGGTACTTAACTCTGCTACTGGTGGCAGAGATATCAAATACTATGCAATAGGGGTAGCATAAATTTTTCCAATACCCCCTACTTTTTCTCTTTTTTTACTATATACAAATTCTGTAAATCAACCTACTCTTTTTACCACATTACTATATACAGAATCAACAAGTTTAAATACTCACAACCATATATAGTCTACTATACACTACTACACATCACTAGTGTATGATGACACAATTAACTATATATACTACTTGACACAGATAATATAGTAGGAAAGTGAGTAAAATGACACAGAAAACTAACATCGAATTAATCAATGAATTTTGTGAGAAGAAACAACACTCCTCACACACTAGAACAGTATACAAAACAACCTTACTCAAATATGCAGAGTTTAATAATATGAGCCTTTGTGACCTCATAAAAGAAGCTGAAGCCGAAGAGGACAAAGGCATACGATGGAAAAGATGCAACCTCCTCAATAGACTGGAAAGTTTCAGAGCTTACTTGGTAAAGAATTTTTCAGAAAATACTGCCAAGCAAGACCTCTCAAGAGTCAAAACATTCTACAAAAGTTTTCGCATTGAAATCGGAGAATTAGATTACCTCTCTGACAAGGTTTATAACAAGAAACCAACCTTGGAATTTGAAGAGATAATTGATAAAAATACAATTCGCAGAACACTTGAATTATGCACTCCAGTATTGAAAAGTCTGATCCTATTCCAAACCAGTAGTGGAAGTGCCAAGGCAGAAGCCCTGAACTTAACCATTCAAGACTTCATAGATTCAGTAAGCAGTTACACAGATGCTACTGAATTAAAACAAGTCTTGAATGACTTGAATGGGAAATGCATTATCCCTAAATTCAAGATAAAAAGGCAGAAAATCAATGAGTACTACTACACTTTCTGTAGTCCTGAATGTACTCAACAAATCGTTGACTACTTGAAAATGAGAAGAGTAAGAAGTTTAGATGAGCCTTTATTTAAAATTAGTGATGTCTACTACAAGCAGATGTTGATAAATCTCAACAACGAGCTTGGATTAGGAAAATGCTCTGATGGTTTCAACAAACTGCGAAGCCACCAGTTAAGGAAATACTTCGCAACCACTATGATGAATGGAAAAGGCTGCAAATTATCAATGACAGATATTGACTTCCTTGAGGGCAGAGCATCCAAAGGCAGCAGAAAATCCTACTTCTTCCAAGACTCTGAACGATTACGAGTCAAATATGCAGAGTCAATGAACAGCATCTGCATCAACAAACAGTACGAGGTTGATGTTGTTATGGATCAACTGGAAATCATAGAAGTAGGTTCTCAAACCTACGAACAAAAGAAAGTGAAAGAACAAGCAGAGCGAATAGCAATGCTTGAATCAAGATTAACAGAAAGAAATATACTCATTGAGGATATCGACAAAATTGTCGACCTCATTGATGCAATGGGAACATTCTAATCTTCAATTTCCCATTCTAACTTTTTTTAACAATTTTCAAATGGCTATAGCTTGTGTTGAGTAAATCGACCCTTTTGTTGCAAATTTCGAGCAAATGTTGAGTAAATTAGGGTAAATGTTGAGTAAATCACCCTTTTTGTAACACCCAAAAAAGCCAAACTGAACCCCTTTACCGAAAAGAAGACACGAGAAGTCTTAAACCTATTTTTTTCCTCTCAAAACATACACCCCTACTTTTTTTCTAATCATTAGTAAATTATAAAACAATCCACTAATGAATACTATATGATATATATTATATTATTCATTATATATAAACTAACACTATAGTATATTCAATCCCAATATTGAACAAGATAACAAAATAGGAAACCAAAACTTGAACACGAAAAAATAAATCACCAGTATTTTATTTTCACGAGTCGACAAAGTAATAATCAACAAGAAAATATCTTGAACAAATCCCTAAAACAAGCCCTAAACAACGAATGGATAAGTATAAATAAGTTATCAAACAAAAAGAAGATTACAAAAATCTTGACAGTAAAAAGGGATCAACCCCATTTACTGTCAAGTAATTTCACACAAAAACGAAGTGAGAAAAACCAAAACAAAAAAATAGACTTTGAGATGAGGTGTCATATTCTTTATTTATGATTTCTCACAAACTATAATATATCATTATATTATATTTAAACTTTTTTCTCATTTTCATATTCCAGTAAGCCTCTCTTCAACAAGATCTCACAGAAGTCTTGAAGATTCATATCATTCTGAATCGCTTCAGTATGTATTTGTTTTTTCAATTCCTTGCGAACTCTGATCCTGATAAAGCTTACTGGTTCATCACTTGCGATTGGCATTATGTATCAATCCTCCTATATATTATTATTATTTGTGTCTTATTATTTAAATTTATATTTGTGTCATATAGTCATAAATTATATGTGTCATAAAACACAAAGTTTAAATATTATGAAGTACAACATTAAATTGAAGATGATTACCACAATGACACAAAGACAATTAGTGGAAATTTTTCGGAATGGGAGATGATTGTGTCTTTTGTGGTGGTTGTCTTGTAACATTTGAGATGAGGTGTAGTAGAATGAGGATTGAATCTATTGATAATCAGGTGTACTATTGTTATACTGCCGAGGAGCAGGAACAGTTGAACACTATTATCAATAGTATTAAATCTTTACAAAAACGAGGTGATAGAAGTGAGGGAAATGAAGAAACTTAAACTGCCTATCCAGTTACCAATGACAGAGAAAGCATTTTTACAAATGCTCAATGGGTTAATAATACTGGTTGTAGGTTTTATCATAGTATTAATTCTTACCACTCCAACAGGGTGGGTATGAGTTTTATTGGATCATATTATCAAAAGCTTGGAGGAGTTTAATGGTTTTTTGACTATTTTCCCATTAATTTCCTCCAATCCTCCAATTTACCATAGTTAGTAATACCTAATATGTTATTTAGGGGGGAGGGGTTTTCTAATATCTTTTTACTCTCCCCCCACACTACCATTTTAACTGGGATGGAGAATTCAGGTATTCGGTTTAAATCCGAACCATCCCCCTATAAAATCTTCAAATGAATGTCTTTGGCATTATTTTAGGATAAGCACGAACATATTGCTTATCCACCTCCTATCAAGGGAGTGGCTGTTGTAGGCTTTCCCTTGACTAGTACAAAGGTTAGAAATTTTGAAAAAAATAAAGGAAAAATTGAATAAACTGGAGGGGCTAGGGTTTAAGGGGATTATCCCTTACCCCTCTTAATTATTCAAGTATATTGTTTTTCTTTTCTGACTGGGTAATATGTTATACATTAGCAATCCCCAAGAAATATGTTAAGTATGAAATTCGGTATTATTTGATTATTGGCTAGTGTATCTCTGTAAAATTTTCAATTTATTTAGTTAATAACTCAAAAAGGAATAATCAATAATTAGATTATCCTGCTACTGCAATTTTAGTTGCTACTCTTCAATGAGGGTGGCAGGAATTAGGTAAATCGATGATGAACACGAAGTAGATTCCCCAAGGGTTTACACCATTTCATTTAAATCACTTCGTTGCTAGTTTCAGTTGGTTTTTTAAGTCAGTACAATATATTTTCCTTTCTTATAATATCTTCAGGGATCATCATTTACCTTTACCCCTTGGGGGATTTACTTAAGCCTTGCCATAGTGGAAAGGGATTATTTTGGTGTTTGTTCCTAGGGTTTTTCACACCCCTATAAACACACACCCCGTTTATCACCCCCTTACTTTCCCCTAGGAACAAAACTTCCCCATAGATGGTGCAAGTCCATCTCAAGGCTATCGCTCCAAAAGGAAAAATTATTTGAGAGGGATTGGCTACGATGTTTCAGCTATATCCTTATAATGATTACTTTCTGAAGTGAGCAAAAAAACAATTAGAGATGAGGTGTATATGAATGGTTAAAACTACAGACCAATCAAGTGGATCATCTGTCGCAATGACAGATGAAAGTAACTTCTTGAAGAGTATTGATGCTTTTCAGAAGAAAGGTGTTGAATGTGGAACTGTGAAAGTGACAGGGATGTACCCTGACAGATTCCACGATAACAAATCTAGTATCGGAATTGAATTATCAATTATCTCCGATATGAAGAAATGCAGAGCAGTTATAAAAGATTCAGACAACAAGCCAGTAATGGTTACCAATGATGTCGGTGACAAAGTAAAACAGATAGAGATTATTGAAAATCCGAAGTCTGTCTTCATTTTCCCAAAGGTTGTTAGTAAAGGAACTTACAAGCTTCAAGGTAAGGAGTTTGAACTTGAAGAGGGAGAAGTCCTGATTGGCAACCAATCTAAATGGTTTAGCCTTTTCAATGAGGCTTTTAAGTCCATTGGAGATGTAGCCGATGACAACACCAGTAATCTCATATGTACTATTGATGAGATACAAGATGCCTTTGCAGGTTATGAGTTTAAACTGACTGTAGAGGAAAAGAAAACCAGTTTCGGTAACAGTTACCTGAAACCAGTTATCGAAACTATTGATTAGAGGAGTTAATGGAAATGGAATGGGTAAAAATCGGTAGCAATACCTCTCTTTCCATCGAGTACAATAACTCCGATAAGTACAATCTTATTTTAAAAAGGGGTAACAACACCCCTATTATCCTTTTGACAAGCAAGAAGAGTGTAACCGAGCTACCTAAAAGTAGCGAGTTATACTCCACTCTTGATAATTATTTGAACCCCTCCAACAAAAGGCATTTAAGATTCATTCAGAATCAGGAAGTTGTTGGTTCTTTGGATCAGATGCCATCTGATTCTGAAAGGGAGCAGTTTGTTTCCGATTATAAAGGATGGGTTGTGACTCAACTTGAAACACTTCGTAGTAAGGTGATGGAGTCCAGTAAGGAACAAGTGTTACTGGATAAGGATGCTCAAATCCAAGAGCATCTTCAGTTTGAGAAACAGAAGATGGATGAGAAGTATCTTCCATTATTTAATGAATTCAATGAGAGATGTAAGGAGTATAACTTCACACCTCTACAGTTTATTGCTCAAGTTGTAC
>Ga0247610_10006256_pt1 | contig 12426 bp, 9 predicted proteins | sample 174DNAGHGhighgp2_FD_193483 | JGI IMG/M metagenome (GOLD analysis project Ga0247610, IMG submission 193483) | Sheep rumen microbial communities from Palmerston North, Manawatu-Wanganui, New Zealand - 1742 DNA GHGhigh gp2 | ecosystem: Host-associated > Mammals > Digestive system > Stomach > Rumen ...
GAAAATATCCGCTTACCGAGGCGGTCTATTCTGAATACATCAAAAATCGTGTTTGTCATGCCATAAATTTTGCAACAATGTCATTTTAAAAACAAGTTAAAAAAAACAGATAGTGTGTTAGAATTTTCACTGAAATATAAACAGGGGTACAAAACTAATGACTGATTTTAAAGTAAATCCGGATTTGCTGTGTATTATTCCGCCCGAGAAGCACTCTGTTGCTGATATTACGGGCATTCTTGAATCTCATCCCGAGATCAAGTTCGTTTCTCTTGCCGCCGTTGACCTTGCAGGCAACGATACAGACGAGCGAATCCCGATCGCCGACTTCCACGACAACCTTCAGAATTATCTTGACGGACAGGCTGTACAGACAGACGGTTCGTCGGTTGTTCTGCCCGGCATTGCGACATTAAATGATGGTAAAGTAGATCTTGTACCTGACTCCGATGTCGTATGGTACATCGATTACAACTATGAGCACATCGATATGAAGACGGGACTTCCCGTAGGAACCTTAAGGATCCCTTCATATCTTTACCATAACGGAGAGGCTGTCTGCTCAAGATCCGTACTTAAGAGATCTGCCGAATTCTTCGAGCGCAGGATCAAGGAATACTTCGAATCTAATAAAGAATTATGCGAGGAATACGGCTTCGAACCCGAGGACCTCGAGAAGATCACTTTGATAATGGCAACTGAGCTCGAGTTCTGGGTTAATTCTCCTGACGAGAAGATCGCCACAGAACAGCTCTCCATCTCCCAGGTTCTCAAGGAGTCTTATTGGAAGCGCACAAAGGGCGTTGTAAGAACAGCTCTCGAGCAGGTAATCCTCATTCTCGACCTGTACGGATTCAATCCCGAGATGGGTCATAAGGAAGTCGGCGGTGTTAAGGCTGCTGTTACTTCTTCCGGTGACTTCCACTCCATCATGGAGCAGCTCGAGGTTGACTGGAGATATTCCGATGCACTTCAGGGTGCCGACTACGAGCTTACTGCACGTATTCTCATTAAAGAGATCTTCCGTATGCACGGCTTAAGCGTAAGATTCGATGCCAAGCCTATCCCCGGAGTTGCAGGTTCCGGTGAGCACACACATGTTAATGCTGTTGCTTTCCTTAAGAACGGCAAGAGAGTTAATCTTTTCGCTCCGCAGGACCTCAAGGCAGATTTTCTTTCCCGTATCGGCTGGGGTTCCCTCATGGGCATCATGAAGCATTACGACCTCATCAATCCTTTCGTATCAGCTACTACGGATGCATTTATGAGACTTCAGCCCGGATTCGAGGCACCTACACACGCGGTAGCTTCCCTCGGTCAGGATGTAAACACACCTTCACGTAACCGTTCGGTTCTTTTGGGTCTCGTCCGTTCCATGGAGACATCCAAGGCGACAAGATTCGAGCTTCGCTCACCTAACCCGCACACCAATACTTATCTTTGTCTGTCCGCCATCTATCAGTGCATGCTCGACGGTATTGACTACGTATTGAACACCGGCAAGAACACGAAGGAGCTCGAGGCTGAGTTTACAAAGCCTTACGGCACACCCGCCGATTATCTCGAGCAGAACCGTCTTTACAGATGCGAAGACGATATCTTTGAAGATATGGATGATGAAGAGCGCGACAGACTCTTCGGCGCACCTCCGGCTACTGTTTACGATTCACTCAGGAATTTCCTTGAGGCCGACGGCACGACAGAGATCCTGTGTGCAGGCGGAGTATTCAACGACAAGATCCTTTCTTCATATTCACACGCAATGCTCGACAGATGGCAGTATGAGCTGTCCGACAGAATCATTCCCAATAACCTCACTACTCTTCGCGGCTACACAAGAAAGCACACAGATTCAAATGCAATCGATGATGAGTATTGGACTGATATCGAGACGATCAAGATGAATCTTGCCAAGGATACAACTGAGAGAACATCGATCTTCAGCTGCATCAAGAATTCTTTGGAAGCAAATGATCTTAAGGAGATATCCAAGCTTCAGATCAGAATGAATCAGGATATGAACGAGATCGCAGATCTCTACAGAAGATATTCGGATAATCAGGTATGAGCCTTACCCCCTACGACATCTGCACTTTCTTCATAGTCTACTCTTTTATCGGGTGGGTTATTGAAGTAGTTTTCCATGTAGTCGTAGCGGGCAAAATAATCAACCGCGGATTTCTTAACGGACCCGTATGTCCGGTATACGGCTTCGGAATGATATCGGTTCTTCTGATATATAACCTTGTCGGTTCTTCCAACACTGCAGTCGTATTTATTGAAGGCGTAGTGTTCACGACTCTTATCGAGCTCGTGGCAGGCTTCATATTGGATAAATTCTTCCATGCCAGATGGTGGGATTACAGCAATATGCCGATGAACCTTAACGGTTACATATGCGTAGGTTTTTCACTCATCTGGGGACTTGCGGTTGTATTTGTTATCAAGATAGCTCACGTATTCGTATACAGCATCACATCAGGTTTCATTCCTGAGAGTATCGGCTGGCCGGTACTGATAGCTATGTATGCTGTCTTTATTACGGATACCGTTGTTACCGCCCTCACTCTTATCGGTCTTAATAAGAAGCTCGAAGAACTCGACCGTATATCGGAATCCATCAAGAATGTCAGCGACAAGATTACGGAACGTATAGGCAATACATCCCTTAACACGTTGCAGAAGGCACAGTCCACCGCCGTACAGGCTTCACTTGCCAAGGCTGAAGCACAAGACAGATTCGAAGAATCACGTGATGCGCTTGAACTCCGACGTAAGGAACTTCAGGATAAGTACGAGGAACTCCGCGAGACTGTTATCCGTCACAGACACTTCGGTGTTGGTCGAATCCTTAACGCTTTCCCTGATGCCAAACACAGAGATTATGATACTATTCTTTCAGAACTGAGAAGCAAATTGAGCGGGAACTAATTCTATATACAAGTATTCTATGATTAATTCATCTATCATTAAGCGTCCACTAATTATTACATCAATAGTTATATCAATAATTTGCATAATAGTAATGATGCTTACTTTCAGGTATTCGGACATAAGAGCTTATCAGGCATGGACCTTGGAATTTCTCGACTGTGTTTTCGGGAAAACAGATGTTGAGTTCTATCAGTACACATCAATGGATTTAAGAGAATCCTGTATGCCGATGCCGTGTGACCATTCAATATTGACCATGCTCCCCCTGATTATCTGGAATATTCCGCTGTGGATCTACCATGAAATCTCCGGAATCATGTCTGCCGGAACACTAATAGATATGATCTGGCTCAAAACCGGTCTTGCATTATGTTCTTTTTTAACCGGAATAGAAGCAATTAAGATTGTAAGAAAAATCAATCCTCATAGCGATTCTGTTTTAGCATTGCCACTTATCTTATTATCAGGAGACTTATTAATCTCCACTATGTACTGTGGTCAGGATGAAATCATATATATTCTCTTTCTGACAATGGCATTGCATCAGCTTGTCTGCAATAACATCAAACGTTTTGTCTTATTCTGCACCATATCCGTTACACTGAACCCCCTGACTTTACTTCCTGTTCTTATCATGATCGCCTACAGGTTCAAAAAGATCCTATTTGTCCTTCTAATTACCGTTATAACTATTATTCCTACTTTTGTTTTTGAACTTATGTACAAAACAAACTCGATCTATCAAGACGCAGTGGTTATGAACAAAGGTGCAATGGCCACATTATTCTCAACAGGCGTAACTCTGGGACAGGACATCGGAAAAGTACCGTTAATAATCATTCTATTCTGCATCATACTGTTTCTCTCTTTTATTACAGCTTACGATGATAATAATCACTACACATTTACAATCCTGATTGCTGCAATGACAATGGGACAAATTCTTCTTTCGACAGGAAGTTATCTTGATTATTTCTACAGAAGCCCATTATATATACCATTCCTTGTTATTATGATTCTTTCATCCAAGCAGGATATCAGAACAAATCTAATACTCTACGGACTATATACAACTTTCCAGAACTGGATCTGCATATATAATGACAACAACCTGTCAAACTATAACCTTCAGTTATCAAATCATATGACACAAAAGGCATATAATAATTTCGGCTGTTTAATTCTTAACAGATATATTACTGACTCTGTACCCATACTTAAGAATATAGGATTAATCACAGCAGTGATCATTGCTTTAGCAGTTGTACTTTTTTATGTTAATAAGCCCAACAACAAGATTATTCGGTTGTCTGAATTAAGGAGCGATAAACTGCTGCTGATTCTTTCTCTTTATATGCCTGTAATACTTGTACTTTTCTTCGGAATGCTCGCTGATTATGCATACCGCACCCCATATCACAAAGAGATAGTATTTGGCAGTGAATATCTGGAAGAACCGCAGGGATATACCAATATCAGCTATAACTATAATAGCGGAATGCATACTTACAGTTCAAAGATAGTATACGAAAGCGGAGTATGTTTGATCGAAGGCACTGACGAAAACGGTATAAGAACGATCAATCCTGATGGCATATCATTCGGGCCATACACTACACTGTACGAAGGCAGCTATGAGATTATAATCAACGGAGAAAATCTTGAACAAATCGGTCTTTCCTGCACTTCAACAATGAAAGACGCGCCTCAAAGCATTGATATCATAAATGCATCTCTTTCCTATTCTCAAGCTTCATATCAAATAGAGATTAATGAGCGTACGGAAAATGTTGAATTTGCTGTCTATAACAGCACTGACAATGATGTAATTCTGAACAACATCATTATCGAAGAAATCAAATGAGACAATACCGTAAGCAGAGCGGAAAGTAATCAAAGTCTTTCGTCTTCAAAGATCGATTCGCGTCCCATAAACATAACATCATTATTGATCTCGGCTTTATATGCGGGATCATAATACTCGCTGAACGGAGGCTTATCCGCAATCATCATTTCGGTCTTTTCAAGTATATTCCTCTTTGCTTCAACGCGTTTTGTATATATGGACTTAATGGCCCGTCTTAGCGGATGCAAAGGATTGATCCTTCCGAATTCCCCTTCTCCGACAATTGCTTCAAGGTTGAATACTATCAGCACCAGCGGAAGCACGAATATACATGCGAGAATTGCAACTATATTAACTGCATAAGTCTGCTCGGGTTTAGCCTGTGACCACAGCTGTAAAGCTAGTACTATTGCTGCGCCGCCGGCCCATAACGGAGAAAGAATCATTATGTTAACCAGGTAATACCACAATAACCGCAGATTCTTCTTCAAATTATCCACCGGGAGATAACCGTCTGTCTTACCCGTCTGAGCATTGACCGCTATCTGATAATTTTTTCCACGGTATTCATAGGTCAGCAGCCATATCGGGAAAAGAGCATACTTCTGCTCGAGCTCGCCTACTCCTACCATACAGGAATTACACTGGAATCTGTCATATCCTTTGAGCGACTCGGAAGCGGCCTGCTTACCGTATCTTTGAAGACGCACCATTATCCTGTCGGTAAGCTTCTCGGCAGAAAGATCATATCTTTGAGCATAGTAGCCCTGAAGATAAGAGCCGTTAAAAGCTTTAAGTTCGGAGCAGTCATACGGTTCGACTGACTCCATCAGTTCGTCACGCATGTTCAAAGCACCGTCGAAAGGAACATTTCTTACTCTGATATACATATCCGAGATAACGGAATACTTCTCGGTAGTTTTCAGATCTTCTTTATATCCGATCCCCTGAGTATGAATGTTACATTCGGAATCCATGAGCCAGAAAGGCACATATATTCCGGTCAATTTCTTTATGTTCTTCTCTTTAAAGAAATGCTTCGGAGCATATTTACCATTTCTCGCAAATTCTTTTATCTTACTAAGCGCCTCTTTCCTCGTTACCTTAAAGGGTATTACATAATCCGGACGAAATCTCTTGGTAAGGCGCTGTGTTACAAGCGACGGAGAACCGCAGAAAGCACAGAAAGTGGCACTTGTATTCTTATCGGTAATTATCGAGGCTCCGCAGGAATTACAGATGATCTCCTGACGGTCTTCATTATCATCAGCTTCTCCCTGGTCAGGCGGATTGATCTGAGAAAGGATCGCAAGTTTTTCAGCGGTAATGCCGTTACCGCAGAAAGAACACAGAAGCATCTGTTCTTCAGCCGAATAAACAAGATTACCTCCGCAATACGGACATTTATATGAATGAGTTTCACCCATTGTCCTCTCCCCTTATCAATTCCCTTACAAGTATCCCCGACTCCGACAGCATTTCATCAGTCCAGTGGCCTGCAAGCTTTTGTTCTATTGTAAATCTGTCCGAATACAATCGCAAAACATTCGAACTCTCGGTATGCCGGCTTCCTATCGACCAGTTACACCATGAGATATTATTGGCATTAAGATAATCAATCCATTCACGGCTCTCATCATAAAACACACCGCTGTCACCGGTATCGAGAGATACCCCCCACTGTGTACAGAAAACAGGCAGACCGTTATCAAGAGCAGTCTGCACTTTATCACGAAGTTCCTGTCCGTGAGATCCGGCATAAAAATGCAGAGCATACATGATATTATCCCCCGATAACGGATCAAGAGATACTGTATCAAGATCCTGATTCCTGTGAGGGACTCCCGCTATTATCACATTATCCGGATCGTTATTACGGATAACAGATATGATCCTCTCAGAATACGGCTTTACATCATGCTCCCAGTCAACTTCCCTGTACACATCCGACTGTACAGCCTCGCCGTGAGGCTCGTTGCTGATCTCATAAATAACGTTGGGATACGAACCGTACCGCTGCGAGATCCTGTCGAAAAAATCTTCCGCTTCATCCGCATACTCATTCGGATCCCCGTCGAAGTAGTTATACCAGTTGATTATCACATACACCCCATGAGCTATAAGCGCGTCGGCATACTCACAGACTTCTTCATAGTAATACTCGGGAAAATATATATAACCGTTATCCAGACTTCTTACCGTGACAGGAAGACGAATAACGGTGCATCCCCATTCGCTTATCAGCGTATCGCACACGTCGTCGCTGAAGAATTCATAACAGGAATTGATATCACAGCAGCTCATGCCGCGAAGCTGCACATCCTCCCCGTGTTCATTTACAAGCGAAGCTCCTTCCAGATGAAGCTGCCCATATCTTTCGACGGGAGTGGAATTGTCGCAGTCCGTACAGGAACATAATACTCCGGATAATAAAAAAGCTGCAGCTATAGCTGCAGCCTTGAGTCTTCTTATCATACTTACTCGTACATGTGCATCCACTTGGCACCCTGTATACCGGATACTTTCGTCTCGATGTCACCGTTAACGATGCCTCTTACGAAAAGTGCGAACTCACCGTCTTCAAGAGCGACTTCCGTCTCATAAGAAGCGAATGCTGCCTTAACATCATCAGCTGCTGCCAAAGGAGCGCGTACAACGATCTTGGAAGCTGCCTTCTCATAAGGAAGCGTTACTCTTCCCTCGTTGGAAGGAACTGACCAGTTATGCGCATAAGCTCCTGCCTCTACAGGCATTACAGCCTCGAGGATATCACCTACTACGGCGGAAGCCGTAGGAAGCTTACCTGCACCCTGACCGTAGAACATAGCCTCACCGAGAGCGTTACCCTCGACTACGATGGCATTAAATACATCCTCAACAGGGTAAAGCACTGAAGATGATCTTACGAAATGAGGTGCCACATAACAGGAAGAACCCTCATCACCGTTGTTAAATACGGCAAGAAGCTTGACCTTGCATCCGATCTTACCGGCAAACTCGATATCATCAAGAGAAAGAGCTGAGATACCGACCGTGTTGATCTCGGCAGGAGCTACATACGTACCGTCCAAAGCGATTGAAGAAAGGATCGAGAGCTTTCTCTGTGCATCGATACCCTCGACGTCAGCCGTAGGATTAGCCTCGGCATAACCGTTAGCCTGAGCCTGCTTCAGAGCCTCCTCATAGGAAACTCCGTTATCTCTCATGTTCGTGAGGATATAGTTCGTCGTACCGTTAACGATACCTGCGATCCTTACCACGCGGTTAGCTGCAAGACATCTGTGCAGAGGTCTGATGATCGGGATACCGCCGCCTACTGCAGCCTCATACAGATAGATGCAGTTATTCTTCCTGGCAAGCTCCATGAGCTCGGGACCGTGAGTAGCAACAAGCTCCTTGTTGGACGTTACTACACTCTTGCCGAGTGACAGAGCACGCTTTGTATACTCATAAGCGATACGTGCGCCGCCGATTGTCTCTACCATGACCTTGACCTCGGGATCGTTGAAGACCTCATCTGCGTCATGCGTTACAAGACTCTCGAAAGGGCTTCCGGGGAAGTCTCTTAAGTCGAGAATGTACTTTACCTTTACCTTATCGCCTACATGTCTGGCGATCTTATCCTCATTCATGGCGAGTACTTCAGCAACTCCCGAACCTACTACGCCGAATCCCATGATTGCAATATATTTCATTTTCTTATGCCCCTTTATTATTATTCTCTGCTGAGGACCCTGCAGTTACGTACACCTGCGATCCTGTTAATGTCATTCATAATGTCTTCTACCGAGCCGAACATCGAAGCGGTATCAAGAGATATCGATATGTCAGCCAGACCGTTGATCGGAATATTCTGATTGATGGTCAATATACTCGCCTTGGTGGCTGAGATTACATTGATTATCGAAGACAGAATACCCTGGAAGTTCTCTACGGTAATAAGAAGTGTGACCTTCTTTCCGTTAGTCGCTTCATAGAAAGGAAGAACAGAATCCTTATACTTATAATACGCACTTCGGGACAGTCCCGTCTTCCTTACCGCTTCGTTAACGGAAGAAGACTCGCCGGTGTTAAGGCGCTGCTTTACTTCCATAACTTTGATAAAAACTTCGGGAAGGACTTTCTTGTCTACAAGATAGTATTCTACTTGATCAGGCATCCGTTCTCTCCTATTTACAGTCCGCGTACGGCGGACATTTGTTTACAACCCGTGTATATTAGCACGATTTAAGTATAAGTTCAACAGCTTTACGAAGGGCTTTTCCCCTGTGACTCATACTGTTCTTCTGCTCCGGACTCATCTGCGCCGAAGTCATGCCGTATTCGGGCACATAGAAGATCGGATCGTAGCCGAATCCGTTCTCTCCCGCGGGTTTCTCATGAAGCACGCCGTTAAAATATTCCTCTACGGTAAATGAAGTCTTATCGGGCTTAACAACTGCGATCGCGCATGTAAAGTGTGCCGTTCTCTTCTCCTCAGGTACACCCTCGAGCATCTCGAAGATCTTCTTGAACTTCTCCTCGTAAGTCGAGTCCTCACCGCAGAATCTGGCGGAGTAGATTCCGGGAGCTCCGTCCAACGCATCGATACAAAGACCCGAATCATCGGCAAGCACATAATCATCCGTGTACTTGGCGACCGTCTCGGCCTTGATCAGCGCGTTACCCTTGAATGAATCCGCATTCTCCACGATATCGCATGAGATCCCCGCCTCTTTCATGGAAACAGCCTCAAAGTCTGTCCCCTCAAGAAGCTCGTTGATCTCACGAACCTTATCTTTGTTTCCTGTAGCAATTACTATTCTCACATTAACCTCCATGCTTTGGGATAAAGATTCTTTATCATGCCGTCAGCGCTCCTCTTGCCGAAGCCTAAGCAGAAGCCGTCTGCGGCTATTACAACATTACCCTTGGAGCCGGGCTCCGTGCTTAAAGTCTCGCCTTTAAGATAACGTGTAAGTTCGGGCGCGTCATAAGAGTAAGAGATAACCGCACTGTCCTTGAGCTCATCACGCTTCAGCGTCAGAGCAAGTGAGTTGGAAGGAGCGAAAACAAGCTCTCTGCCCTTCGGTTTGAATTCACCTAAGTACAACCCGTTCTTAACTGTCGTAAGCGAACCGAGCGCCTTCTCATCACAGGCAGGAAGCATCGCATGCTCTCCTCTTATAAGAAGTCCTTCCTCTGCCCTTGCCTTGAACTTCGCGAAAGCATCTTCGTTCAGGATGTCCTTCATGAATGTAAGCAGAGCTTCCGTTTCCCTTACATTCTTGCTGCGCTTCTTCACGGTGTAAGAAGGAAGTTCATTTGTCTCACACTCACTGTCAAAAGCTTTTCGAAGGTGCACACAGAAGTGGCCGTCGCCTTCGCTTATATGCGGCCATATACGCATGCTGCCCGGGAGCTTGGAGCCGGAAGTCGCGTGTGTAACTCCCTTTATCTCAGGGTGAGGAATAACCTCGTATCCCGGATGCTTCTCCATAAAGTTTATGATGCGGTCTTCGTCCTCGAGCACGCCGTACGTGCAGGTGGAATAAACAAGCTCGCCGCCGGGCTTAAGCATAATGTCTGCGCTCTCGAGAATGGAATCCTGAAGCTCGGAACAAGGTACGGGACCGTAACGCTCCCAGGACTTGACCGCGGAAGGATCTCTTCTGAACATGCCCTCTCCGGAACAAGGTGCGTCAACGATGATCTTATCCGCGACGCCTGCCAGGAAACGGCGCATGTTGATCGGGTCTTCATTAAGCACAACGGCATTCGGAATTCCCATACGCTCGATATTACGAAGAAGAGCCTTGGCACGGTTGGCGGAGATCTCATTCGCGATAAGAACCCCCTCGCCGTTAAGCTCTTCGGCTATCCTGCATGCCTTGCCTCCCGGAGCCGCACAAAGATCAATAACGATGTCTCCGGGCTTTGCTCCGATAGTCTGACCCGGAAGCATCGCCGAAGGCTCCTGCGGATAGATGGCACCCGCGTGGTAATAAGGCGAATTGCCGGAAGACTCAGCGCTTGTATAAAAGCCGCAGTCACACCACGGGATCTCCCTTATATCCTCATCGGGAGCAAGGTTCTTAAGAACACTTTCATAGCGGTCGGGGCTTACCTTGCTCTTGTTAATACGTATGCCTTTAAGAGCCTCCTTATCGAAGCTCTCAAAGAAACCGTCCTCCGTAACTTGGGAGGACAGTAATTCTTCTTTCATTCTGTTGATAAACTGCTCGGGTAATTTCATAGATTCAGGAACTCACTGCAGGAGAATGCCACCTGCTTGATGATGTCCGTATTGAAGGGGCTCTCAAGTTCCGACTTCTCGAGCAATCTTAAGAGTGTATCCGTTCCGCCAAGTGAGCACAGCTTGTTGTATTTCATGAGCGCAGTCTTCATGTCTTCACGTGACAGGTTCCACAGCTGCAGTGCACATATATGCGCGAGGCAGTAATCGATATAGTAGAACGGGGATGTGAAGATATGATCCTTCTTCATCCAGGCGCCGCCCAATGCATGGAAAGGATGGTCTTCGTCATACTTGATGAACGGCTGATACTTCTCCTCCAGAGACTTCCACACACCGTGGCGTTCTTCGGGAGTAAGATCGGGATTATCGTAAATAATATGCTGGAATTCATCTACCATGCAGCCGTAAGGCAGGAACAGCAGAGCCTGAGTCATATGAAGCTCCCTGTACTGTTCGGCCTTCTCGCCGTAGAACATATCCATGAACGGATAGGACATGAACTCCATTGCAGTCGAATGGATCTCACATGCCTCCAAAGTAGGAGCAAGACACTCGACGAACGGAGATACGTCAGCGCTCTGCACGGCAGCATAAGCATGACCGCCCTCATGAACGATAGTTGCAACATCATCTGCAGTACCGTTGGCATTCATGAAGATAAAAGGGATCGCATAACCGTCAAGATACATGCAGTATCCGCCGGTGGATTTATTCTGTCTGGATATAAGATCCGTGAATCCGTGCTCCGAGAGAACTTCCAGGAAGCTGGGTCTGTTACCGAATATCTTGGCAAAGAACTCACCAGCAACGTCACCGAGGCTTACAGCCGGAATTATGGGCGAAGGATTACCGTTCTTAAACAATGTCGGAAGATCATAGAACATCAGATCATCCACACCGAGTCTTTCTTGCTGGAGCTTTCTTATCTGAACCGTGATCGGAACGATATACTTCAGAACCGCGTCCCTGAATGCCTTTACGTCTTCGGGATTATAGTCATAACGCTCCATGAGCTTGTATCCCAACTGTGTATAGGTCTCGAAGCCCAGTTTCTTCGCGATCTTCGTTCTGACCCTGACCATATCGTCATAGATCTTATCGAAGGTCTCTTTCTTGCCCATATAATACTCATCGAGTGCTTTATGGGCTTCTTTACGTGTCTGTCTTCTAGTGGACTCAAGCTTGGCAGACAGCTGGCTTAAGTTAAGCATCTCACCTTCAAACTCGATCTGAGCCTCGGACTGGATCTGCGAATAGTCGTTCTGTAACGAAGATTCTTCGGCATAGTCATCGATTACTTCATTGGAGATCGTCTGCTTAAGGTTGGCAGCCTTACGAAAGATCATCTCGCCGTACTTCTCTTTAAGCTCATCCGCACAGGGGCAGTTCGCCATTACGGTGAGCATCG
>Ga0247610_10006259_pt1 | contig 12422 bp, 8 predicted proteins | sample 174DNAGHGhighgp2_FD_193483 | JGI IMG/M metagenome (GOLD analysis project Ga0247610, IMG submission 193483) | Sheep rumen microbial communities from Palmerston North, Manawatu-Wanganui, New Zealand - 1742 DNA GHGhigh gp2 | ecosystem: Host-associated > Mammals > Digestive system > Stomach > Rumen ...
ATCATCCCAACTGTTATTTTCTTCACCGCCTTGAGTTATTTCAATTACCATTGGATTACTCATAATATCTTTTACTTTCTCAATTGATTCATTTATAAGTTTCTTTCTAGCTTCTTGTAATGCATGGGCATCATTAATTGATTCTTTTGCTAAATTTAATTGTGCGACTAATTCATTTAATACTGATGTAAGGTTAGTTGATATTGCTTCTGTAAGTTCATCTAAATTTCCAAATTTTTCACTTATTTTATTTAATGCATCTACCAAAGATTGAATGCCAGATAATTTACTTAAATCAATACTATTTATTGTCTTAATATATTTTTCTAAATCTTTAATATGTTCTTTGAATTTTTTAGTATCATTAATTTCTTTTATTACAGAATATATATTTAAAATGCCATCTCTTAATGAATTTGCTTTATTGTCAAAATCTAATTCTCCAGCACTTTTTACAGTATTAATAAATAATTGTATTAAACTATTATATAATCTAAAATTTTCTTCATTAGTATCTTTTATTTTTAAAATTTCTAAATATATAGATATTATTCCATTATTAAGTGATGAATAAGTATCATTATTTATACTTTTACTTGTTTTTATAATTGTTATAAATTCATTTAGCATTTCATTAATTTTTTTAGCTTGATAAATCACATTAGTTATTCCATTGCCTAATCTTGTGTTTGCTGCCTTTTTTACCTTTTCATTAATAGCTTCAATACTACTTGCATATTTATCAATTGCTCCAGTAATATTATCAAAACTTACATTCTTTAATTTATAATTATTATTTGCAATTTGTGATACTTTAACTAATAATTGATATAATACGTCATATGATGCCTTTATGTTTTTTATCATTTCATCTTTATTATTTGATAAAGTATTCATATGCATTCTTAATTCATTACTTTTTAACTTTATTACTATTTGATCAAATGAATCAATTACTTTTTCTAAATTATTAGCTATAGCATATTTTTCAGTATCTTTATCATCATGTTTAATAAATTCTTCAATATGTTCTTTATTACTATTTATTATATTTTGTAATTCTGCGATAGTTTTATATATTTCTGAAATTGCTTCTATTAATAATATAATTGATTTTTTCGTATATATAATTGTTGTGCATCCTTCTATATTAGCATATTTTGATATCTTTTCGCTATTTAATGCTACATCAATAGCAGATTCAATTACTTCAAACATAGCAACAATATTTTTTTGTATGTTTTCTTTTGTTTGAGTATTATTTATATCTACTGTAGCCGTTGGAACTAATTTATTGTCTTTTAATTCGTATAATTGGAATTTTCCTGTGGCATAATTTGCAACAACGCTGGCTATTGAACTTAATATATCAGTTGCTGACTTAATTGCGTCAATAGCTGTAGAAAAATTAGGATTATTTCTAATATCTAATTTAGGATCTGTTGCTACATCTATTATTGCTCTTCCTAAAGCAGTTAATACATTTTTGATAACGACTTCTATTTGGCCAAAATGACCGCTTTCTATATTATTATATTTGATTATTTCTCCTTTTGCATTATATACTGGAATTTTTAACTCAGCTATTGATTGAATTCCTTTTGCCATACTAGATATCATATTTGACATCTTTGACATTGATGATGTTACATTTTTTATAATTTCATTATCATCATCAAATAAATCTTTATATTTATTTCCATAATATACTGATGCAACTGCTGATACCGTTGCTCTTAATACCTTTTTAATATTATCTATTGCTGTTGTAATTCCTGTTTCTCCGCCAATAGACATATATCCAGTTGGCTCAATAGAATTTTTATTGGCATATATAGGTATTTTTAATTCTGACCATAATTTAATTGCATCAGCTATACTTTTTAATGCTTTTCCTAAAGGCTGTACTGATTTGATTACTTTAGCTATAGGTGAATCATCTGTTTTAATTAATCCTAATAATATTGAGTCATCTTTAAAATATGGTTTATTATTTTCATATGCTAATTTAACTCCATCAAATAATGCAGGAATTACTTCTCCTATTTTAGTTTTCGCATTAGTTATGTCAGTTGATGTTAATTGCTTATATTCTGTTATTTTAGTTAGATTCTTTGGATCGCCATAAACAGGTATGTTCATTGATGCCCATGCTTTTATTGCGTCAGCTATATCTGATAATGCAGAACCAAGAGGCTTAATTGACTGTAATACTTTTGCTACTTTTGTGTCTCCCCATAACCAAAGATCTTTTTCAGTAAATAATTCTCCATAAGTTGGATCATCTGCTAAACTAGCAACAGCTTTAGCTAAACTTGTAACTACATAACCTATATTTTTGCCAACTTCTTTAAATACGTCATTATCAATAGTCTTATAACTTGTAACTTTTGTTAAATCATTTGGATCACCATATACAGGTATTTTCAATTCTGCCCATAATTTCACGGCATCAGCAATGTTTTCTAATGCATCTCCCATTGATTTCATTGATTTTGTAACTAATGCAAATGGCGTATCTCCAAAACCATGCCATGAATCATCATCAAACATATCAGGATTCAAATAATATACTTCTAATACGCCTTCAGCTAAGCATTTTACAACTTCTATGATATTATTTTTTGCTTTGCCAAATTCAGTTGATCCTAATTGATAATGATTAACTATTTTATTTGCATTTTCACCTTTGCCATATACTGGTATTTCTAATTTAGACCATGTCTTAACTCCATTAGCTATTGAGCTAAGCATTGGGCCCATTGTCTTTAAAGCTTTAGTTACTTTTGCAAATGGTGTATTGCCTAAGCCAAGCCATTCTTTACTTTCAAACATACCTTCAGGAGCAGTTTTATATATATCTAATATTGCTTCCGCTAATGTTACGACAACATTTTTTATGTTTTCACCAGCTGATGTGAATTCTGTTTTGCCTATTGTTATATATCCCGATATCTTACCTTTATTATCATATTCAGGTATTCTTAGCTTTGCCCATGCTTTAACACCAGTTGCTATACTTGCAAGCATTTTGCTCATTTGCATTAATCCTGATATTACTCTTTGTGCTGGTGATTTTCCTGTTAATAAAAATGTTCCTAATCCACTAAATCCCCCAATTCCAAATATGCCAGATTTATCTTTTTCATATATAGTAATTAATGCTTCTGATAATGTTGTTAATACTGTTCCAATATTTCCAATAGCCCTTGTAAAATCAGTTTTATCTAATGTCTTATATCCACATATTTTTCCATTATGATCATATTCAGGAATTTTTAATTCAGACCACATTTTTATAGTTTTTGCTAAAACAGCTAATGCAGCACTTAATACAAATAATGCAGCTATTCCGCCAACCATAAATACTGATGCTGCGCTTAATGCCAAAAATGCAGGAGTTAATTTTACTAATCCCCATATAGCAGCGCCAAGTGCGTCATATGCATTATCAATTGTTGTTTCATCTAATGTACTTGCATATTTAAGTACTGCAATAAATGAAGCAACTGCTATTGACATTAATATAAACATTACATTCATTAATGCTAATACTACAATTCCTAATAAAACAAATCCAGCTACTTCAGGCATTCCAAGAAGTGCGCATATACCAGTTGTTACTATAATTATAGCAGCTATTGTTGCTAATCCAAGGAATATTTTGTCATATCCAATTTTTGCAATCAATAAACTAGTTAAAGCAACCATAGTAACTGCTATAGCAGATAATGCAAGTATTATAAGTATTCCAGCAAATACAAGAAGGCCAGGTCTAATCCATTTTTTTAGTAAATTTAATAACAAGCACACAAAACTTATAGTTGCGATAAATCCTAATAATATCAAACCAAATGTTAATACGCCTTTTGCTAAACCTGGAAATAATGCAAATAACGTACCGCCAATTATTAATGTATATGCAGCAACAGCTATCAATAAAGATATTGCGACCATAGTTGACATTGCTTTACGCATGTTTGTACTAGCTATTCTCAATATGCTAATAATGCCAAATACAAAAAGTCCTAAAACTACTCCAAAAAACAATGCATTCAATATTCTTTTTGGATTAGACACAAATAATGCGCCTAGCATTAAGACACCTGCCGAAACAGCAATAAGTAATGAAAACTCTGCAGCTATAACTAATGATTTCTGTATTTTTTTAGCCGCAATTCCATATATCGTTATCATTGCGACTATAAATCCAGCAAGAAGAACCGCAAATCTTATTGCAGGCTTCCAAAGACCTGATAACATAAATAAGCTACCAAGCATTAATGTGCCAGCAGATACAACTATTAATAGAGTTAATCGTTTTGCTTCTTTAAGTACTTCTTTATCAACTAAACTAAACATTAAATATGCAGATGCTATTGTCACAATAAATAATCCTAATGTAGCAGCAAATAAGAATAATTTAACTGGATTAATTATATTCATCATTAATCCACCAAGTATTAAAATCATTCCAGAAACGCCAACTAAATATATGGCTTCTTTAGCAATTTTTATATCTTTACGTAAATTTTTTGATAATGATATTAACACTTTAGATATGCCCCACAAGAATCCACCTAATGTAATAGCAAACATCGCAAGTTTTACAGGATTAATTATTCTCATTACTATTCCACCAATAATTAATACTGCTGCTGCTTTTATTATAATATCATTAAATGTTCCAATTATCTTCTTTGTTTTTTCTATGTCGTACTTTTCATCTATGTTCTTTATGTTTTCACATATTTCTTTAATTTTGTCAGTTGAATTCTTAATTATATTTAAAGATTTACTAAGTGTCTTTGATCCTATTAAGCTACCTCTAAGTTTTAATAATGATGAAACTATATCTATTATATTTCCTATTTTATTTGCATCAATATCAATATTATCTAATGTTATAAGAATATCTTCTATTGATTCTACATTTGATTTTGTTATCTTTAAAGTTGGATATAATAATATTACTTTTAAAATATTCGCATCTAAATTACTAATTCTTTCAATTAATCCTATGGCGCTTTCAATATTTAATTTCTTATCTTTTTTGATATCTGTCATTTGATTAACAGTATCTATAATGCTTTTTATTGTTGATAAAAAATTATCAATTAATTTTCTTGATGTAGAAAACAATGCTAATTTAATTATAAAAGATACAACATTTTTTAATGTAAAATCATCGTTATTTACAATGTTGCCAATCTCATCAAATATATCTACTAAATCTTCAGCATTATTAATTGCTTTTTTAATATCATCTTCTGGAATTCCAATAATTGCATTAAGTATGCCAGTTTTATTATCTCCTATAATATGCTCTCTTATTATATCTTCTATTAATGAAAAATTTATACTCATTTTAATAAATTTCATAATAGATACATTCGAAATTTCAAAGATTTTATCAAATAACTTACTTAATTGATCAATGATTTTAAATGCTTCTGGTGACTTCTTTTTAATTTTATTAAATATCTCTTGTAATATGCCCAAAACATCATTAAGTATGAAATGACGAATATATAATAAATTCAATTTCATACGAATTTTATTCTTAAAACTAATTTCACCAATTTTTGACAATAATACAAATATATTAGCTAATGCTTCAAATGTATGAATATTATTTAATGTTAATACTGAATTTGAACTTTTAGCTAATTCATTTATTAAATTAGGAATATCAGTTCCAATAAAATTATTAAAATATTTTATATTTGATTTAATACGATTTCTTTGACTTTTAGAAATATTTCCTATTGCAGCCATCGCATTAAAAAACTCTTTAATTGAATTTAATTTTTTATTATCAATTGTTGCGCCATTTTCAGGATCATTGGTCAATTCTGCTAAGTTATTTAATAATGTGTCTATTAAACCATCATTTGGATCTGTTATTTTTATTAATGTTTTTAATCCTTTTAATTCTATAGTTTTAGGATCAATTGTTATAACTTTTATTACTGTGTTTAATGCACTATTAATTCCTGTTAAATCTTTATCTAATTGATCAACACCTCCAAATATTGCATGTATTCTTTTAAATAATTCATTTAAATTATTATTTAAATTATCATCATCATCAAATACTTTAATTAAATTTTCAAGATTAGTTTTTATATTTTCTGAATCGTATGAAGTAGAATATTCTAATGAATCTAATAGTTCTCTTATTGACTTAATATTATTTACTGATGCACTATAATCAATATTTGAGATTGCTTCATTTAATCTATTTAATTTATCTATAATATTATCATCAATATTAAATTCTATATTTATAGGATGCAAATTAAATTCTTTCTCAACTCCTTGTCTAAGATTCTTTATCAAATTAGGTAGTTCATTAGGATTATATATATTAATTTTTAAATCATTAAACTTGTCTAATGCTTCCTGAAGTTTTTCATCATCAATTACAATCCAAATAGGATTATTCTTTATATTATCTAATTGATCTAATATATTTATTACTTTTTGCAAATTTTTATTTGTTTCATCATTAAAAACAACAACATCTTCATTAAGAAATTTTTTAAGATTCTCTTTCAAATTTTCTATTGTTTTAACATCATCAAGTTTAAAATATATATCAATAGTTTTTTTAGTATCTTTACTTAATTTTTCTATATCTTTTTTAACATCATCAAAAATACTTTTAAAAGTATTAATACTTTCAAACGTATTTTTTAAAATATCTAAATTTTCTTCTTTAAATATTTCTCCAAATTTAGTAATATTTGTTGCTACATTTTGTGTTGCAGTATTTATTGATTCTAAATTTGTTTTAAACTCATCAAATTTACTAATATATGTTTTAACGTTTTCTATTAAATCTTTTGTTGTATTATTTAAATTTGCAAAATTATCAATATCAATATTATTACCAGTATTTAAATCTTTTAAATTTACTACTTTAACTTTAATAGCATTATCGTTATCATTACTTTCTATTATTGAATTTTGAGTGACATTAAATAATTCAGCATTATTTTTTATTTCTTCTATTAAACCAAATATTGTATTTTTATTTCCCAATAAAGTATTTATTTGATTATCATTTTTTATATATGCTTTACCCCATATCAATGCAGCAAGTGATCCCATGATCATTTGCGTATATGTTAACTCTTGCAAATCAATTTCTGTTTCTTTATCGCTATTTTGATCTGGCGTTTTTGTTTTTCCAATTGATATTTTAGTGCCAAAATGAGCTTTAAGATTATTATTAATTTCGTTAACCGCAGTTTTTACTTCCTCCATAAAATAATAAAGTATATATTATATAAATAAAAATAACAAAGGATATAATATATTCTTACTTTATAACAACAAAAAGGAGAGCTATATAGCTCTCCTTATTATATTACTTAATTATAATATTAGTTTACTTTGCTGTTACAACAGCTACACGTCCAGTTGTAGTGCCAAATTGTACGCCATGACCAACTGCAGATTCAATCTTGCATCCACGTCCTTCAAGATATGCCTTAACTGCATCTGCACGACGTTGAGACAAATTCTTATTATATTCTGTAGTTCCTTCATTAGAAGCCCATGCATCTACACAGTATACACCATTCTGTCCAAGTTTATCCAATTCTCCCTTAGCACGTGCATCAAGTTCAGCATTATCATAAGCGAAGAATACATACGTATCTGATACTCTAATAACATTTGTAACAGGAACTTCCTTAATAACTTCTCTTACAGTATCATTAGGCTTTTTCGCAAGCTCTTCATTCAAACGATTCATTTCAATAAGCATTGCCCCAATATCATATGTCTTAAATGCATGTGTTCCATTTGATGTCTTAAAATGATAAGCATATGAAGCAATTAAGCCAAACTGTGCATAGTTCTTATTGAACTTAATATTTCCAACTTCATTAAGTCCCCAATAAATTCCTGGAGATACTGTAATTGTATGAACTTTCTTATTTCCAAGATTGAACGCAAAATCAATAGCAGTCTTAGCAGTCAATACATTACGTTTACCTGCAGTTACATATCCACCAATTGGGTAATCAGGAGTATAATCTCCAAAGTAATGCAACCAGCCAAATCCAGTATTAGTCTTTACTTCAAATGAACGCGGAACACCCATATATCCAAACAAAAGATTTGACCAATTAATAACTCCATTAAGACTTACATCTGTAGCTTTAACAAAAGTATTTATTGAGCCATTCTTTTGCAAATTAAATGCTCCATCTGTAGGAATTGATCCATTTAAACCATAACGATAAACATTATCTCCAAATGATGCCAACCCTTCTACTTCCAATCCAAATATTGGAGTAAGTTCCTTTCCAAGTTTAACACCAGCTACAGTATTAAGAGGAAATACTGAATTGAAATTAAGTGGAGTTGTTGCTCCGATTTCTACACCTGCATAAGTGTTATCAAGCAACTTTGCATTCTCAGTTGCGATCTGAGCATTCGCTGTAAAGATCATCATAAATGCGATGACCAATGTTAAAATAAATTTTCTCATCTTTTTATAAATTTAAAATTAATAATATATTTATTTTATAACTTTTATATTTACGATAATTATTAATTACCTTTTTAAAAATAGTATTTTTGTTTAATTTGTTTAAATTATTTTCTTAAAATATGCATTTGGATGATTTCTTTTATATTCTGTATCTTTAATTCCATTTATGCATATATAATATTCTGAATTATTTAATTCATCTGCCATATCATCACATTGTTTATTCAATTCACAATAACTACATGCAGATACTGCATATTCTAATGAAGAATCATTTTTTAATACATATCCATTATATTCTCTGTCTTTATTCGTTTGCATGTGCTTCTATTATCCATAATTTATTTATTTTTTCCTGTTGCTTTTTAATTTTTGATTCTAATTCTTGACATTTGTTATGCCATTCAGATGCTTTAATTAATTTATTTATTTTATCTTCAAGTTGTCTATCACGTTTAGCAATTTGATCTGTTGATTCTTTTAATTGCCTTGCTAAATCTTTATTGACTTTTTCTAAATGCTCAATTTCATTTTGTTTTTTATTTAATGATTTTCTTAAGTTAACCATTTCGTTATCATATGAATTCTCAATATGCATATGAAATAAATTCAAAGCAAAATTCATATCATATATCCATTGCTTAACATCAGATATTTTATCATAAGTTAAAAAATCTCTATTATATATGCATAAAAATTTATTGTTCTTTAATATGATATCAATTTGAAATGGTCCAAATTTTAATCCAAAATGATCTGAAAGCCTTATCTTTTCAATATATCCTAAAGAATAATATATTGAGCCACCAATGCACTCTCTTATTAAAGAGCCACCTAATGATTCAATATATTCTCTTAAAGAATCTATTTGCTGTTTATTTTTTCCTTCAAATATCATTTGATTAAAATATCAAAATTTAATCCTTTATACTTTAAATTATATATATGAACAATATATCCCTTAGGAATATACCATTTACGTAATTCTCTGATAATTGACTTTTTATTAGGAATACGATTATGATAATATTGCCAAATATATTCACCATTCATCCAAGGTGTAGTTGGCATTAAACCAAACTTTTCTTCCCAAGTATCTGTTTGAATATTATAATCTAATCCCCAGTTATCACTGTTTTTAGGAGCTCTAATGTCCATCATATATGTAAGCTGAATGCATTTTCCTGGCCATGGATTTTTTCTACGCCCATGACTCATCCACCACTTGCAAAAACGCCACTTTGGAACTTTAATAAAAGTATAATGCTGTTTACCAAAATCCACATTGTCTTTTGGATTATGATAAACATAATTTTCAAATTCCTTAAGGTCATCATCCCCATATTGGAACTTAAGTCTATCTTTTACAAATTCAAGAGGACAATTAAGCCAAAGCCAACGATCAAACCATCGAGGCGTACTCCACAGAATATATTCCTCACGATTCCAATCAAAATCAGGATTATCTAAATCATTATATGAATTAATATAATTAAGTGGCTTAAATTCATAGCCATTTTCCATTGTTACTAATCCTACTTCCTTTGCCCAAGCAATTGCTTCTTTAAGCTCTTGAGCAGTCACATAAGTCCTATCAATTGCTGCCATAATTATAAATAATTATAAAATTAAATGCGTTATTTTAATATTTCTAATTTCTCCTTCTTTTAATACAGGTTGATAATCTAAATTCCACATTGTATTAATATGAGAATTTATTAATTTAAGCTTATTTTCATCTATAAGACGACGTACATCATTTCCTTCAAATATCCAACTTTGATTTACCCAAATTAAAAACCATTCTTGAATGCAATCTTTAAGACATCTATGAAGAGCAGCATTTTCAGATATAAACCAATACCAATTACGTTTCTGCTCAAAATCTACATAAACATAACGAAATTGCTTATTGTCCTTTGTCCGTAAACTAAATTCAATTGTATATTTCTTCCAAAACAAACTCATATCCAAAAATATCTGCAAGTTTATAATAAAAGTCACCATATCTACCAAGCTTATCATAAATAGCTTGAGTTTCACAATAATTGCAAATGTCTCTAATCAACTTGTAATCAACATCTATAATTCCTTCAATTTCTACCGCATTATTAAGTGTTTCAGTAATATGCTTGAAAAAATGTGGTTTTTTATCTACTTTTTCTGTAAAATACCAACAAGCATCTCTAAGTATTTGTTTACGAATTTTCATAATTATTAAATACCTGCAAGTTTTTCCATTTCTGCTACCAATTTTTTAATATTACGATGGTTGCCGAGAATATCATAATTATAAAGAATATTATAAATGCATTTTGCAGTATACTTACGATCACCATCTAAAGAATAAGCAATAATATATTCAGAAAGTGGATTATATTCAATTCCCATCTCATTCCAAGAATAAAGGTAATTCTTTGTAGCTTTCTGAATCTTCTTAAGAATCTTTCCAAACTCATCATTTGCACGAGTTTCCCAAAGCTTCATTTCTTCATCAATTGTCATATTATTCATTTTTTTTTAATTTACATATTTAATATAGAACAACATTCGAAAAATTCAAATATTATTAAAAAATTATGTAATTTTCTAAAAATTTCATTATATAAATAATTTACTTAACTACATCCACTTCTTTCATTTCAATTCCAAAAATCTTGTAACCGTCAGTCTTACCTTTGTTGCAAATATCGTTCAATCCAATCTTATTCATGATATTCTGAGCGCCCTTCAGACCCTTGAAAACCTTTGCATAATAAATATCAGATGTCCAAATAAAGAATGTATCACCTTGACGAAGATATTCACCAGTCTTAAGATTTTTGATAATGTATTTCATATTTATTTGTTTTATTACAAATACAATATAGTAATTTATTTAAAAAATTCAAATATAATAAAAAAACAGTAAAGAATTATTAAATTCCTTACTGTAAATATAATATGAAATACTAAAAAAATTTAATCAATTGAAAAATTAGCATCTGCTTGTATATAGAATAATTTAGTTCTATTTTCTGTTTTTTCGGCTATATCTTTAACATTTGAATTAGGATCATTTGTTATAAATATTATGCATCCATAAATTTCTTTTAAGAATTTTTCAACATTAGCTTCATTAACTTGGAATCCTGCATCGGTGATTATTACATTGATCATATAATTATTTGTTTCTTCTTTAATTATTTTAAGAAGATTATCAAAATCCATTGTGCCACCACGTGCGTTTACTTTCTTTCCCCATTCAATTTCATCCATTTTATCGTCCCAAGCATACATTTTAAACTCAATATTATCTACAAGTTTATCACGACTGAATAATTTTTTCAATGATTCAGATATTGAATATGCAGATTTAAATACATCATCAATGCATCCTGACATACTTCCAGAACGATCAATATAGAATGCTGCATTAATTATTAGCTTATCATCTTTTACTTTTTTGCCTCTTTGAATTGGCTCTCCAAATTTGACTATGCCAGCTCTACGATTAGGTCTTTGATATGTTCTTTTGAATTCACGATGCTTTTTGAATAATATATTCTTTATATATGCTTGAGTTTGCATCATTAATTTTTTATTCCATGTAGATACGCTTTTTACTGCTTCAACAGCCATTCCTGTTTCTTTAAGAGCTAATGCTGCTCTGCATTTATCTAAGAATGAACCTAAGTCACCACTTATTCTTTCTTTATATTTATTAATTACCTTTTCTGCTTTCTTTTTGACTTCATCTAAATCTACATCAGAAAATTCATTTGCGCCTGATCCATCTCCATGACCTTGTTCTTTTCCTCCACCTTTAGCTGAATTTGCTTTTTGCTCAGCTTTATTAGCAGCTTCTTTAGCTTTTTTGGCTTCTTTATTTTTTTCATCTAAGCTATTTGCGTTTTCTGCTGCTTCAGCTGCT
>Ga0247610_10006260_pt1 | contig 12419 bp, 9 predicted proteins | sample 174DNAGHGhighgp2_FD_193483 | JGI IMG/M metagenome (GOLD analysis project Ga0247610, IMG submission 193483) | Sheep rumen microbial communities from Palmerston North, Manawatu-Wanganui, New Zealand - 1742 DNA GHGhigh gp2 | ecosystem: Host-associated > Mammals > Digestive system > Stomach > Rumen ...
TGCCATCGTGAAAAACGCAGTTGCAGCCCACGGCGGGACAACAACTGCGAAGCTTACGCCTGGCGGCGGACTCACCATCCACTTCACCCTTGCGAGATTCTAACCTACCCCATTCCGTGAATTTTCACCGTTGCCGTTGTTCAGACCTTTCCCTGCCTGAACCACGTTCATTACATAGTCACCCAGTTTCTCACACTCGGAAATGAAGTCGATGTAGAAGACACCCAGCTGATAACTATAGAGGCCGGAGTTGACATCGTGCAGGTTCTGGTTCTTCAGTTGTGTGCGATAGTTGTTGATCTCATGCTCGATATTATATGATGTGGTGGGACGGGAAACGGGCACTGCAATGCGCTTCTGCATTTCGACGAGCGCACCATCTACCAGCCCGAGCATGGTCTCCATGTGCTGCTTCTGTTCGGGCGTGAAGGCATCTTGACAATTCATACGGTGGCGGTTCAGCGTGCGACCGAGGTTATACACCGAGTCGCCGATGCTCTCCAGTTCGGATATCTGACGGAGCATCTTCTGAATCTGTGTCTTCGAGCTGTCCGACAGGCGGCCCTCGCTCACCTTGTTCAGATAGGCGGCAATCTCCATCTCCATCGAGTCGGTGATGTTCTCATACTTCTCAATGCGTGAGAATGTCTTGTTGAAAACCGCTTCGTCGGCAGTCTGCATCAGGTCGCTGACAAAACCGAACATCCGATGACAGCGCTCGGCAAAGTTCTGTATCTCCTTCTGGGCCTCCATAATGCTGAGCTCAGCGGTAGAGAGCAAACCGCCGGAGATGAACTTCAGACGGTAATCCTCGTCCTGATCCTTCATGGGCAGCACCTTGCATACCAGCATCTCAATCTGATGGATAAAGCCGATGAGCAGCAGCGTGTTGATGATGTTGAAGGCGGTATGGAAGGTCGAGAGCTTGTAGAGGTCGTTGCCTCCGCCCAGCACGTTGTCGACAAACCAGCTGACGGCGTCGCAGGCAGGGTAGAACACAATGAGGAACACCACCACACCGAAGACGTTGAAGAACATGTGGGCCAAGGCAGCACGGCGTGCCTGTGTGTTAGCCGTGAGCGACGCCATGAAGGCGGTGATGGTGGTTCCAATGTTCTGACCCATCGCCAGAGCTGCTGCCTCTTCGAACCCGAAGCCGGGGATGTTCATACCAAAGAGCATCAGCGTGATAGCCATTGCGGCTGATGACGACTGTACAATCATTGTCACCAATGCACCGACCACAATAAACAGCAGGATGGTGAAGAACGAATCCTGAGGCACATGCGCCAGAATGCCCGCTACCATATCGCCGATTCCCATGCCTGTGGCTGCATCCTGAAGGAAGGCCAAACCCATAAACAGGAAGGAGAAGCCGAAGATGAATTCGCCAAAACTCTTCCTGTTGCCCTTCCCACTGAAAATCAGCGGCATACCGATGGCCAGAAGAGGGATAGAAAAGGCTGCGATATCCACTTTGAAACCTACTGCCGAGATAATCCATGCCGTCACCGTAGTACCGATGTTGGCACCCATGATGACGCCAATGCTCTGAGCCAGCGTCATCAGTCCGGCATTCACAAAACTCACCACCATCACCGTGGTGGCACTTGACGACTGGATGAGTGCCGTGATAAGAATACCAGTCAGAACACCCATCACGCGGTTCTTGGTCATAGCCGCCAGAATACTGCGCAGGCGGTCGCCCGCAAACTTCTCGAGTCCCTCCGACATCGTCTTCATTCCGAAGAGGAACAACGCCAGCGAACCGACCAGTGAGAAAATATTGATAATCAATTCCATAACTATCTTTTTTTGCTGCAAAGATATGACTATCGTGTTACGACCCAGTTACGATGATATTACAATCGCGTTACAAATAAGATTGTAATCATTCTACAATACTATTGACACAATTTTGTAACATTATCCTTTTATCTTTGCAACGTCAACCACTAAGGGTTGGCACATTAAACTATGAAAAAAGAAAAAATAGAAAGAATCCAGAGAATATCTGAATGGATGAGATACATCCTCCTGGCATTGCTCTTGGCATTTTTAGTCATCGGATATTCCAACGCACAAAACACCGATGATTTCGGCATGTGGATGACTGTAGGTACGGAGAAAAAGCTGAACGACCGCTGGAACCTTGGAGCAGGTATCGAGCTCCGCACGAAGGACAATAGCGGAAGCGTTGACCGTTGGCAGTTGGCCATAAACGGTGCGTATAAGGTTTCTAAATTCCTTAAACTGGGAGGCAATTACGAATTTCATCTAAGAAACCGCACGGCAGATATTGGGAAAGAAATGGTTCCACGCCATCGGTTGATGTTTGATATCACACCGGGGGTCAAGGTGATGAATTGGCTGAAACTGTCGTTGCGCGAGCGGTACCAATATACCTATACGGTACAGAATAGCAATGTGAAGGCTATTCATGAGCACCATCTGCGCAACCGCTTCAAGGCTGAGATAGACAACAGCAACATGAAAGGCTGGAGTCCATACCTGTCTGTCGAAATGTTCAATAATCTGAGCAAACAATTCGAGATAGACGAGATGCGTATGGCCATAGGAACGACCTATAGCATTCACAAGCGCCATGTGGTCAACCTGGGCTATTTGCTCGACCTGAAAAGATCGGCTGGAGGATTGGACAAGGTGTTACATGTGATAACGGTTGGATATGTATATAAGATGTAAAAAGGAGCACTCGAATCATCGGATGCTCCTTTTTGTATAAGCTCTATTTCTTTTTACTTTCTCAGCATTTTTTTGCCATTATGAATGACGATGCCCTTATAGTCGGCACCGACACGCTGGCCAGACAGGTTGTAGTAAACACCGTCGGTCTTGGCGTCGGAAGCCTTAATGGTCTTGATGCCGGTGGGAATACCCTTGATGGTGAGGGTTGCGGGCAGGTAGGTAGCTCCATAGGTGGGGACGAAGCAGCCACGGAACGACTGGTATTTGGGATTGTCGCTCAGCTCGAACTTGGTGCCATCGGCACTGAGCAGATAGGCCTTCGCATAGTCGGGCTTTGACGAGATGCCGATGAACTTGAAGTTGAGGGCGGCAGCTGCGTCGGTATACTCTCAACGGTATGCGTATGTCAGCAACATCGCTCGACAAACTACCCTCCGGACTCTACATCGTCAACGGCAAAACAGTGGTGAAGTAAGAATAAAACCCACTTTATGCCTACAAACCTTTAAAAAAAAACGCATTTCTTTTGCGTTTTCCACTTTTTATGCTAATTTTGCAACGCTGATGGATGAAGCCCCGCTTGTCAAGGGGTACCGTCAAGGCAAGATAAATAGCATAGAAATATGAAAGTATTAAAATTCGGCGGAACGTCCGTAGGTTCCGTGAAAAGCATTCTTAGCTTGAAGAAAATTGTGGAGGCAGAGGCTCGGACGCAACCTGTCGTAGTAGTTGTAAGCGCGCTTGGCGGCATTACCGACAAGTTGATAGCGACCTCGCAAATGGCCCTCAAGGGTGATGATCGTTGGCGTGAGGAATTTGACGCAATGGTGACCAGACACCACCAGATGATAGACACCATCATCACCGATGACAAGAAACGCGTAGATTTATTTAATAAGGTAGACCAGCTCTTCGACCAATTGAAGAGCATCTATTACGGTGTCTTCCTGATACACGACCTAAGCGAGAAGACGCAGGCTGCCATTGTGAGCTATGGTGAGCGATTGTCGTCGAACATCGTAGCCACGCTGGTCAAGGGTGGCGTGAGGATGAACAGCCGTGACTTCATCCGCACGGAGCGCAAGAACGGAAAGCATACGCTGGACTCAGAGCTGACGGTAAAGTTGGTGAAGGAGTTCTTTGCTCCTATATGTAACGATAAAGCTGCCAAGACGGTGGCCGTTGTGCCTGGATTCATCTCAAGAGACCGCGACACGGGCGAGACGACGAACCTGGGGCGCGGTGGTTCAGACTATACTGCTGCCATCATTGCAGCAGCCATTGACGCTGAGGTGTTGGAGATATGGACGGACGTGGACGGTTTCATGACGGCCGACCCACGTGTCATCAAGACGGCCTATACCATCAACGAGTTGTCGTATATCGAGGCGATGGAGCTTTGTAACTTCGGTGCCAAGGTGATTTATCCGCCGACGATTTATCCCGTCTGCGTGAAGAACATTCCCATCAAGGTGAAGAACACCTTCAATCCTGAGCATCCAGGAACCCTGATCAAAGACCATATTGAGAACGATAAGAAGCCGATTAAGGGTATCTCCTCAATCAAGGGCACGACGCTGATCACGGTGACGGGTCTTTCGATGGTGGGTGTGATTGGTGTGAACCGTCGTATCTTCACCACGCTGGCCAATAAAGGCATCTCGGTATTCATGGTGTCGCAGGCTTCGTCAGAGAACTCTACGTCTATTGGTGTTCGCGACGAGGATGCCGATGCAGCCGTAGAGGTGCTGAACGAGCAGTTTGCCAAGGAGATAGAGACGGGCGCCATGTTCCCCATGCACGCTGAGAGCGGGCTGGCCACCATAGCCATTGTGGGTGAGAACATGAAGCACACCCCGGGTATTGCAGGTAAGTTGTTTGGCACACTGGGACGCTCGGGTATCAGCGTGATAGCTTGTGCGCAGGGTGCTTCCGAGACGAACATCTCGTTCGTTGTGGACGGCAGGTTCCTGCGTAAATCGCTCAACGTGCTGCACGATTCGTTCTTCCTGTCGGAGTACAAAGTGCTGAACCTTTTCATCTGCGGAATCGGTACGGTGGGTGGTATGCTGATAGAACAGATTCGTTCGCAGTACGAAGAACTGATGCAGCGTAACGGACTGAAACTCAACGTGGTAGGCATTGCTTCCTCGAAGAAGTATCTGCTGGACCGCGATGGTATAGACCTGTCGACCTACAAGGAACAATTAACCAACGCTCCCCTGCCCGACCAGAAGTTGGGCGACGCCATTATCCAGATGAACATCTTCAACAGCGTGTTCGTGGATTGTACCGCCAGCAAGGAGATTGCAGGCTTGTACCAGACCTTCCTGGAGCATAACATCAGCGTGATAGCAGCCAACAAGCTGGCGGCATCGAGCGACTATGATAATTATATCAAACTGAAGAAGACAGCGCGCGACCGCGGGGTGTGGTTCCGCTATGAAACCAACGTGGGTGCAGGACTGCCCATCATCGGCACCATCAACGACCTGCGCAACTCGGGCGACAAGATACTGAAGATTGAGGCGGTGCTGAGTGGCACGCTGAACTTCATCTTCAACGAGATCAGTGCCGACGTGCCGTTCTCAGAGACGGTTCGCAGAGCCAAGGAGCAAGGCTATTCGGAGCCCGACCCACGCATAGACCTGAGTGGTACGGACGTCATCCGCAAGCTGGTGATTCTGACGCGTGAGGCTGGCTATAAGGTAGAGCAGCAGGATGTAGAAAAGCACCTGTTTGTGCCTGACAGCTACTTTGAAGGTTCGGTAGAGGACTTCTGGGAGAAGTTGCCTGCGCTGGATGCCGACTTTGAGACGCGTCGCCAGCAGTTAGAGGCTGAAGGCAAGCACTGGCGCTTTGTAGCTACGATGGAACACGGAAAGACCAATGTGGCCCTGAAGGAGGTGGACCGTAATCATCCGTTCTACAACCTGGAAGGTTCGAACAACATCGTGCTGCTCACAACGGAGCGCTATAAAGAATACCCCATGCAGATTCAGGGATACGGTGCAGGAGCTTCCGTAACGGCTGCGGGTGTGTTTGCCAACATCATGTCAATCGCTAATATATAATAAGGTACGCATGAAACATATTATTATATTAGGCGACGGAATGGCTGACCATCAGGTGGCAAGCTTGGGAAACAAGACGTTGCTGCAATATGCGCGTCCGGAATATATGAACCGATTGGCTCGCGAGGGACGTACAGGCAGACTGGTGACGGTTCCTGAAGGATTTCCACCGGGTTCTGAGGTGGCCAACACTGCCATTCTCGGCTACGACCTGAACAAGGTGTATGAAGGACGCGGACCCTTGGAGGCTGCTTCTATAGGCTACGAGATGGCCGACGACGATATGGCCATTCGCTGTAACATCATCACGCTGGAAGACGGCAAGATTATCACCCACAACGGAGGAAATCTGGAGACGCAGAATGCTGACGTGCTGATAAAATACCTGAACGAGACACTGGCAAAACCCATTAACGAACGAGAGGGCTGTGAGCGCGTGAAGTTTATCACGGGCATTCAGTATCGCCATCTGCTGGTGATCAAGGGTGGCAATAAGCACATTGACTGTGCCCCACCCCACGACCATCCGAATGAACCTTGGCGCCCCCTGCTGGTACATGTGTCCCCTAAGTTATGGGACGACAGGGGTCTGAAGGAGGGATTAACGGCACGACAAACGGCCGACCTCATCAACGAACTGATTCTGCGTTCGCAGGAACTATTGGCCAAGCACCCCTATAATATAGCTAAAGCGGCAAAGGGTGAACGACAGGCCAACAGCATCTGGCCCTGGAGTGGTGGCTATCGCCCCTCTATGGAAACGCTGATGCAACAATATCCTCAGATAAAAAGCGGTGCCGTGATCTCTGCGGTCGACCTAATTCAGGGTATTGGAAAATATGCGGGATTGCGCATCATCAAAGTTCCTGGAGCTACCGGACTGGCCAACACCAACTATGAAGGGAAAGCGCAGGCGGCTATCGACGCACTGAAAAAGGACGATTTCGTATTCGTACATGTGGAAGCGACCGACGAGGCTGGTCATGATGGTGACATAGACTTGAAGTTGAAAGCCATCGACTATCTGGACAAGCGATTGATAAAGCCCATTCTGGAAGCCATCGAGCAGATGGATGAACCCGTATGTGTGGCCATCCTGCCCGACCACCCCACTCCCGTAGAACTGCGCATCCACGTGAAAGAACCCGTGCCTTTCATCATCTGGCACAAGGGTATCACACCTGACGAAGTGCAATACTACGACGAGGTGTCTTGTGTAAGCGGGGGCTACGGACTCTTGCAACTGAATGAATTTATGAACGAACTAATGAAAATAAATTAAGCAATATGAATTACTATAGCACAAACGGGAAAGCTCCCATCGCAGACCTGCAGAAAGCAGTGGTGAAAGGACTGGCCGAGGATCGTGGTCTCTACATGCCTGAACGTATAGAGAAACTGCCGAAGGCTTTCTTCGACGATATTCAGGACATGAAGTTCCAAGACATCGCCTATAACGTAGCCAACAACTTCTTCGGAGAAGATGTGGACGAGGATGCGTTGCAGGATATCGTGTACGATACGCTGTCGTTCGATTGTCCCGTAGTAGAGGTTAAAGATAACATCTACACGCTGGAACTGTTTCACGGACCTACGCTCGCCTTCAAGGATGTGGGTGCCAGATTTATGGCGCGACTGCTGAGGTATTTTACTAGTAATACTAGTCATACTAGTACGACTAGTTCAACTAGTCTAGTGAATGTGCTCGTAGCTACCAGCGGCGACACAGGTAGCGCAGTGGCCAACGGATTCTTAGGCGTAGAGGGCATCCACGTTTATGTGCTCTATCCCAAGGGTAAGGTTTCGCCCATCCAGGAGTGCCAGTTTACCACACTGGGGCAGAACATTACCGCTATCGAGGTAGACGGTGTCTTCGACGATTGTCAGGCGCTGGTAAAGTCGGCCTTCATGGACGAGGAACTGAACCAGCATATGAAGCTGACATCAGCCAACTCTATCAATGTGGCACGATTCCTGCCTCAGGCATTCTATTATTTCAACGCCTATGCTCGGATGAAGGCATTGGGCAAGGCTGACAACCTGGTGATGTGTGTGCCAAGTGGCAACTTCGGCAACATCTGTGCCGCACTGTTCGGTCATGAGATGGGACTGCCCATCAAGCGCTTCATTGCTGCCAACAATGCCAACGATGTGTTCTACAATTATTTGCAGACGGGTAAGTATGAACCTAAGGCAAGCATACAGACACTGGCCAACGCTATGGACGTGGGTGACCCCTCGAACTTTGCCCGCATCCTGAACCTCTATTCGCAAAACGGAGCGTTGACCCCAGAGGCTACGCACCACCGCATGACCAATCTCATCAGTGGTGCTACTTATAAGGACGAGCAGATAGCAGAGACCATGCGCCAATGCTATAGCGAAACGGGCTATGTGCTTGACCCTCATGGTGCTTGCGGTTACAAAGCACTTGAAGAAGGATTGCAAGAAGGCGAGATAGGTGTGTTCTGCGAGACAGCTCATCCGGCTAAGTTCAAGGAGAAGGTGGACAGCATTCTGGGTACCGATATCGAGATTCCTGCTCGTCTGCGTGCCTTCATGGAGGGTGAGAAACAGAGCGTAGAGATGAGCAAGGACTTTGCCGATTTCAAGCGCTATCTGATGCAACAGTAGAAAAATATTCGCAAACGTTAACGTATTTATTTCGTGAAAAAGTGATACTTATTCGGAAAATAATCACTATCTTTGCATCTGAAAAACAAACTATAACAAAATACAAATTACAAGTATGTTGAAACCGTTAAACAAAAACTTCGCTCCTAAGAGCGTAATGCCTGAAAAGGTGATTCAGTTTGGTGAGGGTAACTTCCTCCGCGCGTTTGTGGATTGGATTATCTGGAACATGGACCAGAAGACCAACTTCAATGGTTCTGTAGTTGTCGTTCAGCCTATTGACAAGGGTATGGTTGAGTGGCTCAACGGTCAGGACTGCCTGTATCACGTAAACCTGCAAGGTCGTGAGAATGGTAAGCCCGTGAACTCGCTGGAGCGCATCGACGTCATCAGCCGTGCACTGAACCCCTATTCTCAGAACGATGCTTTCATGGCTTTGGCTGACCAGCCCGAGATTCGTTTCGTGATTTCGAACACCACAGAGGCTGGTATCGCTTTTGATCCCGCCTGCAAGCTGGAGGATAAGCCCGCTTCAAGCTATCCTGGCAAACTGGTTCAGTTGCTGTATCGTCGTTACCAGACTTTCAACGGTGATCCCACAAAGGGTCTGATCATCTTCCCCTGTGAGCTGATCTTCCTGAATGGTCACGTGCTGAAGGATTGCATCAACAAGTACATTGAGCTGTGGAAGTTGCCCGCAGACTTCAAGAAGTGGTTTGACGAGTGCTGCGGCGTATACGCTACCCTCGTAGACCGTATCGTTCCTGGATTCCCCCGCAAGGAGATTGCCCAGATTCAGGAGAAGATTGGCTATCGCGACAACTTGGTAGTACAGGCCGAGAACTTCCACCTGTGGGTGATCGAGGCTCCAAAGGAGGTTGCCAACGAGTTCCCCGCAGACAAGGCTGGACTGCACGTGCTGTTCGTTCCATCAGAGGAGCCCTACCACAAGCGTAAGGTTACCCTGCTGAATGGCCCGCACACCGTACTGAGCCCCGTTGCATTCCTGAGCGGTGTCAACATCGTTCGTGATGCTTGCAACCACGAGGTAATTTCAAAGTATATCCACAAGGTACAGTTCGACGAGTTGATGCAGACCCTCGACCTGCCTATGGAGGAGCTGGAGAAGTTTGCTGGCGACGTACTGGAGCGCTTCGACAACCCATTCGTAGACCACCAGGTAACCAGCATCATGCTGAATTCGTTCCCCAAGTTCCAAGCTCGTGACTTGCCCGGCGTGAAGACCTATCTGGAGCGCAAGGGTGAGCTGCCTAAGGGTCTGGTCTTCGGTCTGGCTGCCATCATCACTTACTACAAGGGTGGTAAGCGTGCTGACGGTGCAGAAATCATCCCCAACGACGATGAGAAGATCATGGCTCTGCTGAAGGAACTGTGGGCTACTGGCGATACACAGAAGGTGACCGACGGAGTACTTGGTGCCGAGTTTATCTGGCAGGAAGATTTGAATAAGGTCGCTGGTCTGAACGCTATGGTAAAGATGTTCCTTGACCTGATTCAGGATAAGGGCATGCTGGAAGCTGTGAAGACAATCCTTTAAAGATTAAGGTAAGAAAGTAAAAATGAGCATAAGAAAAGTGGGCTAACCTTTTGGTTAGTCCATTTTTTATTTGTAATTTTGCAGCCATATTCAGAAAATAACGTTATTTTGATAGAAAAGCATATAATATTAGAGGATATTGATCCTGTGGTGTTCTACGGTATAGGGAACCAGCACTTACAGATGCTGCGTGCCTTATATCCCAAATTGCGCATTGTTGCTCGCGACAATGTGATTCGCATTTTGGGCGACGAGGAACAGATGGCTTCTTTTGAAGAAAACTCCGAGAAGTTACGTCAACACGTGCTGAAGTTCAACGCCCTGACTGAGGAGGATATCCTTGATATACTAAAAGGCAAGCGCACTAAAGACGAAGTGCCCGAAGGTGTGGTATGCTATTCTATGTCGGGCAGAGCTATTAAAGCTCGCAGCGAGAATCAGCAGCGGCTGATAGATGCCTTTAACGATAACGACATGATATTTGCCGTTGGTCCGGCTGGTACAGGAAAGACATATCTAAGCATTGCATTAGCCGTTAAAGCCCTCAAAGAGAAGACTGCTAAGAAAATTATTCTCTCGCGTCCGGCTGTGGAAGCTGGTGAGAAATTAGGGTTTCTGCCTGGTGATATGAAGGATAAAATTGACCCTTACCTCCAACCGCTTTACGATGCTCTGGAAGATATGTTGCCGCAGGTAAAACTACAGGATATGATGGAGAAACATGTCATCCAGATAGCTCCGTTGGCTTTTATGCGTGGACGAACTCTGAGTGATGCTGTTGTTATTCTTGACGAGGCTCAGAATACGACCCCCCAACAAATACGCATGTTTCTCACACGTATGGGCTGGAATACCAAGATGATTATTACAGGAGATATGACCCAAATAGATTTGCCCCGTTCACAAAAGTCAGGACTTGTTGAAGCCCTTGAGATACTGAATGGCGTCGAGGGTATCGATATCGTCGAGTTAAATCGCAAAGATATCGTTCGTCACAAGCTGGTGACACGTATCGTCAATGCATATGAGAAATTCGATAAAAAAAACAACAATAAAAATGAAAGCATTAACAAAGACTGATTTCCATTTTGAGGGACAGAAGAGCGTGTACCAAGGAAAGGTACGCGATGTGTACAACATCAACGACGACCTGATGGTGATGGTGGCCACCGACCGCATCTCTGCTTTCGACGTCGTACTGCCAAAGGGCATCCCCTTCAAGGGCCAGGTTCTGAACCAGATTGCCGCGAAGTTCCTTGATGCCACTACCGACATCTGTCCAAACTGGAAACTGGCTACCCCCGACCCTATGGTCACCGTAGGCTTGAAATGCGAGGGCTTCCGTGTGGAGATGATTATCCGCTCTATTCTGACGGGTTCTGCTTGGCGTGAGTATAAGAACGGCTGCCGTGAACTGTGTGGTGTGAAGCTGCCTGACGGTATGAAGGAGAACGAGCGTTTCCCCGAGCCTATCATCACCCCGACTACTAAGGCTGACGAGGGTCACGACATGAACATCTCAAAGGAAGAGATCATTGCCCAGGGTATCGTTTCTGCCGAGGACTATGCCATCATGGAAGACTACACTCGCAAGATTTTCGCTCGCGGACAGGAGATTGCCGCCAAGCGTGGTCTCATTCTGGTAGATACGAAGTACGAGTTTGGCAAGCGCGATGGTAAGGTATACCTCATCGACGAGATTCATACCCCCGACTCCAGTCGTTACTTCTATGCCGATGGCTACGAGGAGAAGTTGGCTAAGGGTGAGCCCCAGCGCCAGCTTTCGAAGGAGTTCGTGCGCCAGTGGCTCATTGAGCACAACTTCATGAACGAGCCCGGACAGGTGATGCCAGAAATCACCGACGAGTATGCCGAGAGCGTTTCAGATCGTTACATTGAACTCTACGAACACATCGTAGGCGAGAAATTCGACAAGGCTACGGAGTCTGACGATATCGCTGCGCGTATTGAGAAGAACGTCGGCGAGTGGCTGAAAACAAGATAACAGAACAAAGACATGTACGAGCAGGAGAAGATAACCCCATACCACGATGGTGAAAAAGCCTCGCAGGTGGAGCAAATGTTCGACAACATTGCTCCCACCTACGATAAACTGAACCATCGTCTGTCGTGGGACATCGACAAGGGCTGGCGCAAGAAGGCCATTAAGGCCCTAGCACCATACAAGCCCCAGTCGCTGCTCGACATAGCCACCGGAACAGGCGACTTTGCCATCCTTGCCACTCAGATGTTGCACCCCCAACGTGTGGTGGGTGCTGACATCAGCGAGGGAATGATGCAGATTGGTCGCGAGAAGGTGAAAGCCCTCAGGCTAGAGAACGTGGTGACGTTCGAGAAAGAGGACTGCACACACCTTTCATATAATAATGAAAACTTTGACGCCGTAACCGCTGCCTTCGGCATCCGCAACTTTGATGACCTCG
>Ga0247610_10006262_pt1 | contig 12417 bp, 10 predicted proteins | sample 174DNAGHGhighgp2_FD_193483 | JGI IMG/M metagenome (GOLD analysis project Ga0247610, IMG submission 193483) | Sheep rumen microbial communities from Palmerston North, Manawatu-Wanganui, New Zealand - 1742 DNA GHGhigh gp2 | ecosystem: Host-associated > Mammals > Digestive system > Stomach > Rumen...
ATTACCCGCGTCGAATTGCAGGAAGATGTAATGTATCCGTGCGACAAACTGCCGAAAGAAGCCTTCAGGGACTTCACCGCCCTGACCTCTGCCTCTCTGAGCGGACTCTCCGGTCTGAAGGAGATTTCGGATGGTATGTTCTGGGGCTGCGGAAAACTGACAGAAGTCACCTTCCCGACCATAACCGAGGGAATAGAGTCCGTCGGAGATCATGCTTTTTGGATGTGTAAAAAACTGACTACGATGGAACTGCCCGAGACGATAGAGGAGATAGGCGACTACGCGTTCTACTTCTGCCCCCAATTGGACGTGACACTCCCCAAGAGCCTCAAGAAAGTGGGTTACCGAGCCTTCGACCAGTGCAACACCGTCACCATGCCCAAGGAAATAGGAGAGAATGTGGAAACAGTGAAGGAAAACGAAGAGGGACAATGGGCATCGGTGTTCCGTATAGTACGTTTGGTGTTCCCCGGCACGATGCAAGAATGGCTCGCACGCGACAACAGCTGGATAATGGATGCGTGGACGAATTACACCTCCGACGGCGGATACCTCAATATCGACGGCAAGGACGTTGTGGATCTGGTTATCCCTGAGGGCGTTACCGAAATCAAGCGCCACGCTTTCGCCAATGCCTCACAAATCAAGACCGTCACCTTCCCCTCGACACTGACCAAAATAGAAGACCGCGCCTTCTATGAGTGTAAGAAATTAGAGGCAGCCAACCTGCCGGACAATATCACCGAACTGGGTGACGAGTGTTTCGCGTACAGCGGTATTGAAACGCTCACACTGCCCAAGGGCCTCACCGTCATTCCCAAAGAAGCATTCTCCTTCTGTGAAAATCTAGAATCCCTGAATCTTCCTGAGGGGCTGCTTGGTATAGGAGTTGAGGCATTCTTCAGTTGTGAAGCACTGCAAACGCTTGTGCTACCCAACAGCGTCACCGCCATTGCACCCGGCGCGTTCGCAGGGAGCGGGCTCAAGGAGGTCACACTCCCCAAGAGTCTCAACTACATTGAGATCAGTGCGTTCGGCTCTTGCAAGTTCCTCACTACAGTAAACATACCCGCAGGCATGGGCGACGTGGAATTTGATATGTCGTCTTTGAACGGATTAACAATAGATGAACTCCCCGACGATGTAAAGGCGATACTCGGTTTCGCGTTGGTGACAGACATCCGGTTCGGCGGCGACCTGAACGAATGGCTCTCCAAGAGCCGCCCGTGGCTGATGGAAAACCTACCGGCGACCATTCCTGACTTCATTAATGAAATCTATGTCCCGCACGAGGTCAATCTCTATCTCTCAGGAAGCGACGAACCGCTACAGGAAGCCGTTGTTCCCGAGGGCGTGACCGCCATTCCGGAAGACGCGTTCCACATGACCACATTGGCGAGCCTGACTCTTCCCGCAAGTATAAAGGAGATAGGAGCCCGTGCTTTTGAAGGATGCAAGAACATACAGAATGCTTACATATACGCATGGAATCCGCCGACACTCGGTAAGGACGCTTTTGAGGGTATAAACGGATTTTTCACACCGTGGTACACAGCAAGAAACAATTACGAAAAAGCCGAAGGATGGGGAACGTATGTTTCTTCGCAGCTCATTTATTCCCTATGGCCAGCGCCGATGAGAGACGACTATGTACAGGTAACGGTTAAAGAGGGTCAGGAGGCATTTGGTAGCGTCAGTCTGAATGTGCCGGAAGAGCATCGCACCGGCGGTTATGAGTCGGAGACCGAGTTAACCGTCATGGTGGGCGGAGATATTACCGTCGTTGCCGAGCCTGCCGAAGGCTACCGCTTCGTCAGATGGGAGAGGTGGCTGTACAACGGAGCAATGATTGCTTCCAATTGGGAAGAAGTGTCCAACGAGGCAAGCTATACCACCGAAGCACTTGGCTTATCATTTGACGGTGCCATGCAGAACATCTTCCGCGCCGTATTCGAGCAAGATAAAGGCAGTTTTGACATCTCCGTCACCGTAAAGGGCATCGACCCCGAGTTGGTGGAGATTACCGGTGCCGGAACTTATACGGAAGGCGACAACGCCACCCTATCGTTTACACTCAAAGACGATGAACACTACACCTTCTCCATGTGGCTGTTCGACGAGAACAACTTCCGTACGACCCAAACGCTCTCGTTTGAGAATATTGACGCCAACCACGACGTGGAGATTGTCTTCAATGTGAACAAATACACCGTGACAGCCACCGTCATTCCTGCCGGAGCCGGAGTGGTCAAAGGGCAGGGAGAATATGACTACGGCACGAACTACACACTGACGCTCGAACCCGCCGAGGGCTGGGTACTCAAGGAGTGGCGCGACGGCATTGCCTTGGATGAGAAATCCAACACCCTGACAGGCACGGTCTATGGCGCCATCAATATAGAGGTAGAGCTGGTACAGAATATTGTCACTTACAACGTCACCTTCCTTGACTGGGACGCGACAGTTCTGTTCGTCGAGAAGGTAGAGGAAGGCAAGGACGCCAAGGGACCGGACACCGACCCCGAACGCGAGGGCTATACCTTCATCGGATGGGCGCCGGACCTCACTAACGTCACATCCGACCGCACCGTCATCGCACAGTACGAGGTGGCAAAGACCTATTACACCGTCACCTTCCTTGACTGGGATGCGACAGAACTGCTTGTCGAGCAGGTAGAAGAAGGCAAGGATGCCAAAGGTCCGGATCCCGATCCGACACGCGAAGGATATAAGTTCGTCGGATGGTCGAAACCCATCACCAACATCACCGCCAACCTCACCGTCATCGCACAATACGAGAAGAAAGACCCAACAGGAATAGACAATGTACAAGGGGACAATGTACAATGTACAAAGGTGCTCCGTGACGGAGTTCTCTATTTGAAGTACAATGGAACAACGTACGATGTACAAGGGAGAAAAATTGAAAATTGAGAATTGAGAATTGAGAATTAACAAAAAAATGACGTGAGCAAATGTTCACGTCATTTTTTGTTATCAGTTATCCGTTATTACCGAAGGCGTGTGCCTTGGAGATTGTACTCAACTCCGTTGAGAAGAATGATCACCTGTCCGTTGCGGAGGATTTTGTGCGCCTCGGCGGGAGCATGTATGTGCTCTATCGCCTCCGACTGTTTGCGCGCGTTCACTACATAGACCACGCCGTCTTCACCGACTACCTCCGCCTCAATCGCAAAACCGTTCTCCGTCTGGCTCACGGTAACAAACTCAATCGAATGAAGTCCGATATATGCCCAGTTGTCGCCCTCTATATGCAACTCGACATGCGACGACCATAGTTCCACATCCTCTTCGGAGTATGTTCCGGCGGGCGAATCGGAATCAGCCGCCATGACTGCAAAGCTGACAATATGCTTTGCCCCTTCCGCATACAGATACCACAAGTTTTCGTCCTCGCTGTAATTAGCCGACACTTCTGCGTCAAAATTCATATACACCGTGTCGCCTGTCAGCACAAATCCCTCGTCGTAGAAACGCAATTTATATACATATCCTCTCTCGTCGGTAACGTCCGCGCTGACCCATACCTCGCTGCCTTCAACCTCTTTGCGCAACGAGGCTTCAACCAGTTTGTATTCCACTTTCTGGATGGACAGATAGCTCAGTTCGAAATCGAAAGAACCGTTGAGACGTTCATAATGAATGCGTTATACCGATCCACGGGTATCTCGACCGTCTCTTGAGAGACACGCGTAGAGGCATTCAGGCTGCACACAAGCAGCAACGCACATAGCAAAGAGGTAATTTTTTTCATGCTTTAATTGTTTTTAGTTAATAATCCGATATTTATTGTGTCATAATGTTACCTTTTTCAGCAAAAAGTGCGCAAAGGTACAACAATTTTTGCACATATGCAAGATTTTAAGCGTTTTTTTGTAAAAAGGGTTTACTTTGCGAGCACTATGCGAACTTTTAGTGAACACTATGCGAGCGTTAAACTGTTAAACTGTTAAATCGTTAAACGGTTAAGGTGTTTTCCGGGGCAAAATATGTGTGCAAATACTATATATATACATAGTATATATATACATAAAGTAAGCAAAAAAATGTGGCATGGGGTGCTTAAAAGATGCTCAAGAGACGCTATATGGTGTAGATATTGTATAGTTATGGTGTAGTTATGGTGTAGAGGTGTTTCGATGCCGGCAGGTATTTGGGAGGGAATGTACAGGTAAGAGGCAGATAAGAGGCAGGTATGAGGCAGATAAGAGGCAGGTATGAGGTTGGTATGAGGTTGGTATGAGGTTGGTATGAGGTTGGTCGGGTTATCGAGATATCGGGTTATCGAATTATCGAATTATTGAGTTTTCGAGTTGTCGAATTATCGAGTTTTCGGGTTATCGGGTTATCGGGTTATCGAAATGTCGGGTTAAAAAAAGTCAAAATAACGATTTGAGGACTTGACAATTTAACGGTTTAACAAAAAAAATACATATAAATTTGCATATGTGGATTTTTTTTTGTACCTTTGCAGCGAAATTTGGATAATAGGCAATACAATTATCGAATATAGGCGATACAAAATCGGATAACAGGCAATAGAATATTTACTATAAGCAATTAAACTATCTAATATCAATATATTATGGCAAAGAAGGCTTTAAACAAATGGACGGCTCCGAAAAGCGTGATGCCGGAAAGAATTATTCAGTTTGGCGAGGGAAACTTCCTCCGCGCGTTTGTTGACTGGATCGTATGGAACATGAACGCAAAGACGAACTTCAACGGTTCTGTCGTAGTGGTTCAGCCTATTGACAAAGGAATGGTTGAGTGGCTGAACGGTCAGGACTGCCTCTATCACGTTAATCTGCAAGGCCGTTTGGAAGGCAAGGCGGTGAACAGTTTGGAGCGTATTGACGTCATCAGCCGCGCGCTGAATCCGTACAGCCAGAATGCAGCATACATGGCACTCGCGGAGCAACCGGAGATTCGTTTCGTTATTTCCAACACGACGGAAGCCGGTATCACATTTGACCCGGCATGCAAGTTCAGCGATGCTCCTGCCAGCTCTTATCCGGGCAAACTGGTTCAGTTGCTTTTCCGCCGCTTCAAGACCTTTAACGGCGACCCGACAAAGGGTCTGATTTTCATGCCATGCGAGCTCATTTTCCTGAACGGACACCACCTCAAAGACTGTATCCGCAAGTATATCGAGCTGTGGAAAGACGATTTCGGAGCAGATTATAAGGCATTCAAGGAGTGGTTCGAGAAATACAACTACGTTTGCGCGACGCTTGTGGACCGTATCGTTCCCGGTTTCCCGCGCAAGGACATAGCAGAGATTCAGGACAAAATCGGTTACAACGACAACCTGGTTGTTCAGGCGGAAATCTTCCACTTGTGGGTTATCGAGAAGCCGGAGAATATGTCCATCGCCGAGTTGGAGGCTGAGTTCCCCGCCAACAAAGCGGGTCTGAACGTGCTGATAGCCGAGAGCGAGAAGCCTTACCACGAGCGCAAAGTGACGCTGTTGAACGGTCCTCACACGGTTCTCAGTCCTGTTACATACCTCAGCGGCGTGAACATTGTGCGTGACGCTTGCAACCATGAGATACTCGGCAAATACATCCGCAAAGTGATGTTCGACGAGCTGTTAGAGACCTTGAACCTGCCGAAAGACGAGTTGAAAGCGTACGGCGAGAGCGTTCTGGAGCGCTTCAACAACCCGTATGTGGACCACCAGGTAACCTCAATCATGCTGAACTCGTTCCCGAAATTCGAGACGCGCGATCTACCGGGTCTGAAGGTTTATCTGGAGCGCAAGGGTGAACTGCCGAAGGGCATCGTGCTCGGTTTGGCCGCTATCATTGAGTACTACAAAGGCGGCGTACGCGAGGACGGAGCTCCTATTCAGCCGAACGATGCACAGGAGATTATGGATCTGCTGAAGAACCTTTGGGCAACGGGAGACACGCGCAAGGTGGCAGAAGGTGTGCTCGGCGCAACAGACATCATCTGGAAAGAGTCGAAAGAGGACCTCAACAAGATTCCGGGTCTGACCGACCTCGTAGAGTTGTACCTCAATTCCATCGAAACAATCGGCATGCTGAACACCGTACAGGCTATGCTGGCAGTCGATAAGGTGGAAGATGTAGTGGCTAAAATCAAGAGCCTCTTTTAAGGGACAAAGGTACAATGTACAAAGGACAAAGTACAAATATGACAAATATTCTTAAAATCAATCCTGCGGACAATGTGGTTGTGGCTATTCAGCCACAGCCCGCAGGAGCAGTTATCGAAGTGGACGGGGCACAAATAACCGTGTTGGAAGATGTGCCTGCAGGCCACAAGATAGCCATCAAAGACCTTGCCGCGGGCGAGAACGTCATCAAGTACGGATTTCCTATCGGTCACGCGCGTGAGGCGAAGAAAGCCGGTTCGTGGATGAACGAGAACAACATCAAGACCAACCTTGCGGGACTGCTCTCGTACGAGTACCACCCGAAAGAGGTAGTTCTCAATATTCCCGACGAGGGGCGCACGTTCATGGGCTTCCGCCGCAAAGACGGCCAAGTGGGCATCCGCAACGAGGTGTGGATTATTCCGACCGTTGGTTGCGTGAACGGCATCATCCAGAAATGCGCCGAGCGTTTGCGTCAGGAGACGGGAGCGGACAATATATTCGCTTTTCCGCACAACTACGGCTGTTCGCAACTGGGTGATGACCATGAGAACACGAAGAAGATTCTTCGTGACATGATTCATCATCCCAACGCAGGTGCCATTTTAGTGGTCAGCTTGGGTTGCGAGAACAACCAGCCGGATGTATTCAAACAGTTCTGCGGGGAGATTGACGAGGACCGTGTACGCTTTGTCACGACCCAGAAGATACAAGGCGACGAAGTCGAGTACTGCATGCCTATCCTGCGCGAACTATACACCAAAGTGTCTCACGACAAGCGTGTGGCTGTTCCATTGAGCGAGCTTCGCGTGGGACTCAAATGCGGCGGTTCGGACGGATTCAGCGGCATCACGGCGAACCCGTTGCTGGGTTGCCTGAGCGACTGGCTCGTGGCTCAAGGCGGTACGACCGTGCTGACCGAAGTTCCGGAGATGTTCGGGGCAGAGACGATTCTTATGGACCGTTGCGCGAACAGAGAACTATTCGACCAAACGGTCAGTCTCATCAACGATTTTAAGGATTATTTCCTGTCTCACGGCGAGCCGGTGGGTGAGAATCCGAGTCCGGGCAACAAAGCCGGAGGAATCTCGACGCTTGAAGACAAAGCGCTCGGCTGCACGCAGAAATGCGGCAAGTCGCTTGTACGCGGCGTGATGGCTTACGGCGAACGTCTGCAAGTGAAAGGATTGAACCTGCTTTCCGCTCCGGGAAATGACCTCGTGGCATCCACGGCGTTGGCTTCCTGCGGTTGCCATATGGTACTATTCACAACCGGACGAGGCACGCCTTTCGGGACATATGTTCCTACGATGAAGATTTCCACGAACTCGAACCTTGCGAAGAACAAGCCGAACTGGATTGACTTCAACGCCGGCGTGATAGCCGAAGGCGAGCCGATGGAACAAGTAGCCAAACGCTTTGCCGACTACGTCATCGAGGTAGCAAACGGAACTCGAACCAACAACGAGAAGAACGGCTATCACGAGATTGCCATCTTCAAGAACGGAGTGACCCTATAAGATGAGACAGGCTTTCTTACTCGTCATATTATGCTGTTTCATTGTGTCATGCGGCGGACCGTCACCAGCAGAGACACGCCGTGTGGAAAAGCACCGTCAGGACAGCATAGCTCTTACCGAACAGGAGCGCACGCTGGTCTATTACCAAAGCCAACTGGACAGTCTATTGCCCGTTGCTGACAGCCTGCTGACCCTGTTCAAGTACGAGAAGAAAGACCCGAAATACCAGGATCACGGTTTTTACGTAACCACCTCGCGCGGCGGCACATTACGAATTTTAGTGCGCGAGGACGGTCAAGAACCCGTTATGCTGTATCTCAACGGAAAGCGGATAGAGACGGCTGATGACAAAGCTGTAATACAGGCCGAGCATTTGCACACCACTATCCGCGACATAAAAGAACTCGAATTCCGCATCAAGAAAACCTCGCTGGAAATAGAAAAATACCAAAAACGGCTAAACAAAGGGTAAGTTATGAGTGAGTCAAAGTATGAAAGCAAAATCACTTCCGCACAATGCCCGGCGGAACAGATTTACCGCGTGTTAGGGGATTTCAGGAACCTGGAACGCGTGCGCGAACTAATCCCTCAGGACAAAGTGCAGGAATTGGAAATCGAGTCTGACCGCGTGCGTCTCAAAGTGGACGGACTCGCGCAGAAAATAACCATTTTCATCGAGGACCGGATAGAGAACGACACGCTTAAATTCGGAATGGAAGGCATTCCTATGAATGCACATTTCTGGATTCAACTCAAAGAGTTGTCACCCGTTGACACACGCATCAAACTGACGCTGAAAGCGGACATTCCGATGATGTTCAAGTTTATGATTGAGAAAAAACTGCAAGAGGGGATGAATCAGGCAGCAGAAATGCTTGCGCAATTCCCTTACGCCAACTGGAACTAATATGAAAAGACCTCGAATCCACAGAGAAGGACGCAACCTTATTATCGGCACAGTACTGCTCCTGTTCATTATTAACGTGCCGATTTATCTGTTCGTGCAGCCCCATTGGGTTTTTGCCGTGACGCTCATTCTAACGGCAATACTGCTTGTCTTTGTTACCTATTTCTTCCGCAGCCCCGTGCGGATACTTGAAATAGACGACCCGAATTTCATTATTGCTCCTGCCGACGGCCGAGTCGTGGTCATCGAACCGACGGAGGAGAACGAGTACTTCCACGAAGAACGGCTGCAAGTGTCCATTTTCATGTCTCCGTTCAACGTGCATGCCAACTGGTATCCTATTGAGGGCAACATACTGGTCAGCGAGCATCAGAAAGGCCGTCACAAAGGTGCATGGCTGCCTAAATCCAGTACGGAGAACGAACGCTCGTTGGTTGTCATTGAGACACCATCCAAAATACAGATAGCCGTCCGGCAAGTGGCAGGAGCCATGGCTCGGCGAATCGTCACGTACGCCAAACCGGGACATTTTGCGCACAGGAACACGCATCTCGGATTCATCAAGTTAGGCTCCAGAGTGGATTTATACCTGCCTCTCGACACAGAGATGTTTGTAGCTGTCGGTGAATCCGTTCGGGGCAACGAGACAGTCCTCGGCCGGTTGAACAACGACCCGCAAGAACAAGAACCAATAACCAAATAATTAACCATCATGGATAAATTTGAAGAATTATTTGCACAATACCCCTGCCCGTTCACGGACGAAGAGGTAAAAGCCCAAACGGCAGAAATCATTGCGAAGCATTTCGCAGAGAACAACAATGTAGAGGTGTGGAAAGAGTGTCTGCATCAGATTGACCTGACGACCCTCAGCGCAGATGACACCATCGCAAAAGTGGAAGGAATGGCTCACGCCGTAAACAATTTCGAGAAAGATTTTCCCGGAATACCCAATGTGGCGGCTATCTGCGTCTATCCCGCAATGGTTGAGTACGTACGCAAGGCGCTCAACGACCCGCAATTCAATATTGCCTGCGTGACAGGCGTGTTCCCCAGCTCGCAGAGTTTCTTGGAGGTCAAAGTGGCGGAAACAGCCCTCGCACTCAAAGCCGGAGCAACGGAAATAGATATTGTACTCAGCGTCGGCAAGTTCCTCGAAGGACGCTTGCAAGAGTGCTTCGACGAGATTTCCGAACTCAAAGCAGTCTGCGGTACACATCACCTCAAAGTGATTCTCGAAACGGGTTTGCTCAAATCGGCAGAGAACATATGGAAAGCATCCATTCTTGCTATGGCAGCAGGAGGCGATTTCATCAAGACTTCAACCGGTAAGATTGCCGTTAATGCGACTCCGGAAGCCACCTTCGTCATGTGTCACGCCATCAAGGCTTGGCAGGAAAAGACAGGCGAAAAGAAGTGCTACAAGCCCGCAGGAGGCGTTTCCACCACCGACGAAGCCGTACAGCACTTCACGCTTGTAAAGGAAATTCTCGGAAACGAGTGGCTCAACAACGAGTCTTTCCGCTTCGGAGCAAGCCGTCTCGCCAATAATCTCCTCTCGTCCATCGTGGGCAAGGAAACAAAGTATTTCTAAACAAACAATCGGAAAAACAGCAGATACTTTATGTCCTTGCAATGCGGAATAGTCGGGTTGCCGAATGTCGGAAAATCAACCCTCTTCAATTGTCTCAGTAACGCGAAAGCGCAAAGCGCCAACTTCCCGTTCTGTACCATCGAACCAAACGTCGGAGTTATTACTGTGCCGGACGAACGTCTTATCAAACTCGGCGAAATATGTCACCCCGAACGGGGCATTATTCCGACTACCGTCGAAATAGTGGACATAGCCGGACTGGTCAAAGGCGCCAGCAAAGGTGAGGGACTGGGAAACAAATTCCTTGCGAACATCCGCGAAACAGATGCAATCATTCATGTGCTCCGCTGTTTCGATGATGAGAACGTAGTGCATGTCGATGGAACAGTTGACCCTGTTCGAGACAAAGAAATCATTGACGCCGAACTCCAACTGAAAGATCTCGAAACAGTGGAATCACGCATCCAGAAATGCGAAAAAGCCGCTAAAGCGGGAGGAGACAAGAATGCCAAACTGCAACTTGAAGTGCTCGTCAAATACCGCGAAGCGCTGTCACAGGGCAAGAACGCACGCTCCGTCGAACTGGCAAACAAAGACGAAGAACAGGCGGCGAAAGAGTTGTTCCTGCTGACCAATAAACCCGTTATGTATGTTTGCAACGTGGACGAAGATTCAGCGGTAACCGGCAATGCGTATGTCGAGCAAGTACGTCAAGCGGTCAAAGACGAAGACGCACAGGTGCTTGTCCTTGCTGCGAAAATAGAGAGCGAAATTGCCGAACTGGAAACTTACGATGAACGGCAAATGTTCCTCGAAGAAATAGGACTGCAGGAGTCCGGCGTCAACCGGCTCATCAAAGCGGCGTACGCGCTGCTCAAACTCCGTACGTTCCTAACCGCCGGTAGTGACGAAGTGCGCGCTTGGACTTTCCGAGAAGGAATGAAAGCTCCGCAGTGCGCCGGAGTTATCCATACGGACTTTGAACGAGGTTTCATCCGCGCAGAAGTGATAAAATACGCCGATTTCATCGAGCTTGGAGGAGAAGCCCAATGCCGCGCTGCTGGCAAACTCGGCATCGAAGGAAAGGACTACCTCGTTCAGGATGGAGACATCATGCATTTCCTCTTTAACGTCTAACCAATTACAAATTACACATGATTGAATCTCTTCTTTCGCACGGACTCTGGGTCGCCATTATACTGATTATTGCCGGTTTCATCGCATTAGTTAAAGGAGCAGACTGGCTTGTGGACGGAGCTTCGTCCATCGCCAAGCACTTCGGCATAAGCGACCTTGTTATCGGCCTGACGGTTGTCGCTTTCGGCACTTCCATGCCTGAATTTGTGGTAAACATGGTTTCCGTTGCACAAGGTTCCACCGACCTTGCTATTACCAATATCGTCGGCTCGAACATCATCAACACCTTTGTCATTTTGGGTTTGACCGCACTCGTTTACCCGATTACATCGAGGAAAAGAGCACGTAATTGCGACATTCCGGTGTCTATCATTGCCGGCGTACTTGTACTCACGTTTGTAGCAATTCAACTTCCTTTCGGCGAAACAGAAAGGGGCATCGGACGGATGGGAGGTGTTGTCCTACTCATCATGTTCTGCTTCTTCCTCTATAGCACGTTTCTCAACTCGAAAGAAGAACCAGAAGAGCCGGAAGCAGAAGTGAAAGACATACCTACCAGACGCGCCATAGCGCTTATATTAGCCGGTTTCATCGGACTTGTTGTTGGTGGCGAACTGATTGTAAAAAGCGCAGTGGACATAGCCACAAAGATGGGAGTAAGCGAAGCAGTCATCGGTTTGACCATAGTTGCATTAGGTACCTCATTGCCCGAACTCGCCACTTCCGTCATCGCAGCAGCCAAGCATAACAGCGACATTGCACTTGGAAATGTGTTCGGAAGCAACATTTTCAATGTCTTCTTCGTACTCGGTACCAGTGCCACTATTCGTCCGCTGCCGGCTTACGATGGAATCGAACTGGACGCATGGATGGCTACCATCGGTAGTATTATCGTCTGGATGGCGGTACAAACGAACAAAGAACGGAAAATCAAACGATGGGCAGGAGCACTGCTACTAATCATTTACGCAGGGTATCTAACCTACCGATTAATGAGAGTCTAACAACATTCGATTGAATTCACGCCGCTCACGGTCAAAGAGCCACCCCCATTTATTGAAATAACGGCACATGTTTTGGATATGAATCCGAAGCATGTGTTTGTCTTTATAGGAAG
>Ga0247610_10006263_pt1 | contig 12416 bp, 9 predicted proteins | sample 174DNAGHGhighgp2_FD_193483 | JGI IMG/M metagenome (GOLD analysis project Ga0247610, IMG submission 193483) | Sheep rumen microbial communities from Palmerston North, Manawatu-Wanganui, New Zealand - 1742 DNA GHGhigh gp2 | ecosystem: Host-associated > Mammals > Digestive system > Stomach > Rumen ...
TCAATCTTCTTATTCAGTTCCGCCACTTTCTTTTGTTGCTGTTGCAGTTTCTTGCTTAGGTTTTTCTCCTTGGATTTGAGTTGGTTCAGCATGGTCTGCTGTTTCTTCTCGTCCCGCTGCAGGTTCTGATGCTCTTTCTTGCGGGTACTCAACGCGGACATCTTATCGTTCTTATTGGCTTTGAGCAGGTCGTTCTGGATATCGATCTCGGCCTGTGTGCGCTCGATACGTTGTACCTGCTGCTGACGGAAATGGGCAAACTCGCGCAAGTAACGAGCCCGCCGTGCTAGCTGCTGGAAACTGTCACTACTCAACAGGAAAAGCAGGGGGGACTGTTGGGTGCGCGCGAAATGACTCTGACGCACCATCTGCGCGTAATCGTCTTTATGATGCTCCAACACACGTTGCAGCGAATCGCGGGTATCGCCCAGTTGCTTCATCTCATGATTGAGCGCGACAATCTCATTATCCAAGGTGCGGATGAGTTGTTTCTGGTTCTTGATGTTTTGACCGATCAGCTGCAACTTGTTCATGGTTGCGCTCTCATCTTTCTTGGTCTGTTTGAGCATTTTGTTGGTTTGCTCGATCTCCGCCTGCAGTTTCTGTTGTTTTTTCTTCAAATCCTTCACGCTGTCGGCGTAGCAGAATGAAAAGTGAAAACAGAAAACTGAAAGGACGATGAGTCCCAGCCATCTTCTAACTATGTTCTTTTTCTCTTTCATCTTTCCTCTTTCCGTTTCCTACAGCCATTTGTTGATGTCGAGTTTCTTGTATTTATCCAACCTCAGGTTCGTTACGCGTACGGGTACGTCGAGTCGTCGCGCCGGATACACGATATCCATCTCTATCGTCTTGTTCCCGAGGGTATATACCATCTTGGCTTTCTCGCTACCGGTCGGCAGTTCGGCGGTACATAACTGCTGAAGGATCTCCCAACTCACGGCAGGCACCAGATGGCGGTTAACAGTCTCGTAGGTGGTGACGGCGTAGGTGGCATCCAGTTTGTTGATGCCGACAATCTCTTGCGGTGTGGCTTCGAAGCGCACCAGTTCCATTCCTAAGGCAGGCATGATACTGATGACCAGCATCGAGTCGCGAACGGTCTGCATGGTCACGCTGGCGGAATAACGGTTGTCGCCGTCCGTGATGGTGGCGCGCGCACCCTGGATGAGACAGGTATGCCATGTCGGCGTCTCCGGTTCTGCGGGCGATGCGGGCTGCGTATTGACCGCTTTCTTCTTCACGCCGCATGCTGTCATCATCAGCGCTACAAACAGCCAAACGATATATTTATCTGTTTTTGTCATCATTTTCCGGTTTTCAGTTCTTTGATATGTGCTTTAATCTCGCCCTGTAACTCCTCTTTCGAATTGCTCAAGGCGCGTTTGAGGTAAAAAATAGCCAGTTCGTCCTGTCCCTGCATATGCAGTATCCAGCCGTAGGTATCCAGATAAACGGGATTGTTGGGTTCTTCGCGGATGGTGATCGCACTCATCCGTTCGGCTTTCTGCAGGTCTCCTTTGTGCGTCGCCAGGTAATAAGCGTAGTTATTAAGTACGCCCAAATGCATAGGTTCGATGGCCAAAACGCGCTCGTACATGGCGTATAACTCTGCGGGCTTGGCGTGGATGCGCTCCATGAACTCCATACGGAGCAACAGGAACTGGAGGTTCGTCGGGTCCGTCTCCAGATACCGGTCAAGCGCAGCGAGTGCCTTGCGGTACTTACCCCACGATACGTAAATACGGAACCGGGTGTAGGCACTCGTGGCGTCGAATTTCTGGTGGCGGTCAATCTCGTCCTGCGTCTTCAGCGCCTCTTTCCACTGGGAGTCGTTAAGTTGTTGCTGCAGTTGTCGCTCCAACCATCGTTGCCATTGGCCCTCCGGGTCGGCTTGGTAGGCCGCGCGGAACGCTTCGTGTGCCCGTTCTTTCTGTCCTATCCCGTCATAGATGATGCCGAGAAACGTCAGCGTCTGACCGTCATCGGGTTTGAGCATATGGCAGAATTCCAGCAGCGCGTAGGCGTCGGCGTAGCGTTCCTGACTGATAGCCTGCTTGGCGGCGTACCAGTAGTATTCGAACTGCTGTTCCTGCTCGGCAGTGAGCGATGTCGGCTTGGCCTGCTTCTTCGCACCCAACGGCAAGGCCATCAGCAATGCCAAAAATACTATGAAACTTTTAACTCTCAACTACTTTCTCCCGCTATGTCCGAACCCACCGGCACCCCGTTCGGTGTCGCTTAACTCGTTTACTTCCACCACTTCCGGCGTCTCATGACGGGCGATGACCATCTGGCAAATCCGTTCGCCGGGTTCGATCGTCTGCGCCTCGCCGCTGAGGTTGATAAGAATCACACCCACTTCGCCACGATAATCGGCATCAATAGTGCCCGGCGTATTCAGCACCGTCAGACCCCGTTTGAGTGCCAGACCGCTCCGAGGACGTATCTGCGCTTCGTAACCGGCAGGTAACTCGATAAACAGCCCCGTCGGAATCAACCGGCGCTCCATCGGCTGCAACGTGATCGCTTCACTGATATTGCATCGAATGTCCATCCCTGCTGCCTGCTCACTCTCGTACTTAGGCAGCGGATTCGAACTCTTATTGATAATCTTCAGTTCCATCATTACATCATTTTATCATTCCATCATTCCATCATTCCATCATTCCATCATTCCATCATTCCATCATTAAAACCGTTTTTCCACCAGCACTCTCAATCCGTCCGGAACGATCTTGATATGAATATCTTTCTCCATCTCGACCGGGTCGCCGTCAATATGGAAAGGCGCCGCGTTCTCGCGTTCCAAAGTGACCTCCCGCGCCCGGATAGTGTCCATAAAATGACTGTCATCGATACTGCCTGCGAACAGGCGCAACGCCAGCGAGGCGCTGCCTAAGATGGCATTGCTCGACATCATCATGATATCCATCTTACCGTCCTGCACACTCGCTTTCGGAGCAATCAGCGCTTCATACCCCCACTGGTTGGCGTTCGCAAAAGTGATCAGGAAAGCCTTGTGCGTCACGTCCAGACCGTCACCGACAATATGATAGGTCTGCGGCGTATAGGAGAACACATCCTTGAGGATATTTTGCAGATACGAGGCAAAACCCCGTTTGTTGCTTACCGCAAAATGGTCGGCTATTACGGCGTCAAAACCCGTACCGCATGTACTGACGAACAGATGTCCGTTGGCCAGACCGTAGTCCACACGGATCGGCTCGGAGTGATTGAGCATCTCCACCGCTTTGTTGATGCGGATAGGAATATTCAGATGGCGTGCAAAGCCGTTTCCGCTTCCCATGGGCAGTATGCCTAACGCCGTCTCGGTGTCACGCAGGCCGCGTGCCACTTCGTTCACCGTGCCGTCACCGCCGACAGCAACCACAGCGTCAAAACCCATTCGGGCATACTGACGGGATAACTCGGTCGCATGACCGGGATACTCCGTGAAGGAGATATTCGGCAACCACTGTGCGCTATCCAGGGTCTGCATAATCAATTTGGGCAACTTGCGCTTCGCGCTTTGCGTCTCTTTGGAACCCGAAATCGGATTGATGATGAATGCTATATTTTTCATAACTGCGTATTATTCTTTGTTTACGGCTCGACCTTGCATATCGTACATCTTGTCGCCGTGCAGGATGTATAACTGTCCGTTGATGAGTATTTTCTGAGTCTTGACAGATGCAGACTGGGTGCTCTTCAGACCTTCCATCGCCGAGCAATCCAAGCCGTAGTGGCTGTACGATGCTCCGCCTGTGGTAATGGAGATAGAATGGATGAAGATAGAGTTCGTGGTACAACTGATGATGAACGACATGTCTCCCGAGGCGTGGTCGAACTCGAAATCCACGTTCCGCAAGGTGGTGCCTCCGGTGTTCGTGAAGTACTGGATGGCCGACTCTTCCCCGATGCTCACCTTCATGGCGCCGGCTCCTTGAGAGGCCGTGGTACAATAGGTGACTGTTACTTTGTTCACATTGGAGAAGGATGACCGGGAAGTGGCGCCGGCACCGGTGGTTGTTTTGGACACTTGTACACCATTTTTGTCGCTTCTGTAACTGCCGGCATCTTTGTCGCTTGTCCATGAGTTCGTCTCGTCCGTCCATGTCCCGGAAGTGAACGTATATGTGTCGGTTTGCTCCGGTGTATCCGCGTTAATGCGTGCAAACACGGCATAATACGTCACGGCTTCCGTCACCGTCTTGCCGTCAGCAGTCGAAAACAGGTCTGCCGGCTTGTTTCCGTCCACTACTTGGTTGGCTGTCCATCCCATGAAGGCATAATGGTCCGAGCAGCTGGCCGGATCAGTCGGTAAGACCAGATCGGCTCCTTGCGTGAACTCCATTGATGACTCTTCGCCGTTCACGGACCATGTCACATTATGTTTGGGCATCACTTTGCCGTCCGGCACAATGCCGATGATGACACTTTGGTTATTGGAGAAACTGTAACTGCCGCCTCCGGCACCTCCGGACCCCGGGGTGAGGTCGGACAATAAATACCAACCGTCGTTCGAACCGGACCAGCCCCAGTTGAAATGGAAATATCCGGCGTTGTCATATCCGTCGCAGATGAAGCTGTGACCTCCGTCACTACCGGATCCGTCATACATGATCGGGTGTTTCTTGTCCAATTCGGTCTTCAGCATCGCTTTCCAGTTGGCCTCCGTCCATTTGCTATAGAAGCCTCCGTATCCGTCGCGCATGTAACTTTTCAACTCGCTTTTCTTATAACCGAAGAACTCATGAAAAGCATTCTCTGCGCAAGGCATATCTGAGGTGTTCCAATAATTATAGTTGACGGTATATCCACCCGAACCGCCATCGTCTGCGTTGCCGTACATCATCTCGATGGCTACGCCGCAGTGATACATCAGTGTGGCGACCGCTTTCTTGGCTGTTTCAGAGATGCCGGAGATCTCCTGGTCGTAACCGTATCGGTCGATGTAGGTGTACGCATCGAGCATGTTGTCCCAGTCATAGGTCGTATTGCCGAAATTGGCACTCAACGTGCTGGTGTACCGGCTTGAATACTGATAGGGATTATTCACGTCCAGCGGTCGGTACGAATGACTTCCTTTGCCTTTCTCCGGCCACTCCCAGTAGTTCATCACCTGTGCCATAGCTGTGGCTACGCAACCGGTGTACGCTTTGTCGTTTCCGGTGCCGGGACAGCTGTTCCAATAGGGTGCTCCCTGATCCCAGGTCGTCGTGATCAGCGGACCTACTACCGCGTCTCCTTTCGCTTTGCGACTACCCTTACGAAGCGATGACCACTCTTCCGCGGTCTCCTGACTCGCCTCTACGCCGTCCGCTTCAATCTGCTTTACGAATGCGGTGTATTTATTCAACCATGTCTTGATGTTTGCCGGCTGGTTATCCATACGGAAATGACCCGTATTCGAATAGGCCAACACGGGGGTGACCGCATCGTTGGCGGCAATAATCACCCATCCTTCGCCGTTGGCATTTTCATACACATAGAAGAGATCCTCTTCTTCCACGGCGGTTTTCTTTAATACCATCTGCTTGCCGGAAGAAGCTTTCCTAACGGCCGAATTGGCAGAATACTCATTCATGAACCGGTTGGCTACGAGGGCTGCATCTTCTGCACTCACTCGTGCTGCCCATACTTGGCTCATGCATAAGTTTACTGATATCAGCAAACTTAGTACTCGATACGATTTTCTCATGCTTATCATTGATTGTTTTTGTCCGAAATTAGGCAAATTCGGCGCAAAGGTAGCAAAAATTATTGACATACACAAGACTTTGGGCAAAAAAACGTGCGAATTTTATTCGCTGATGGGCGATTTGAACGAAAATGTTAATATTTTTTATCATTTTGAACGAAAATGTTAATTGATATATGAAAAAAATGTAGTATCTTTGCAGCGAATTTCTAAATTACGCAAGAAAGACATGTACAAACCGTCTCGTTTAGTATCGCGTGGAAGGGCTTTATTGACCCGTATATCGCTGTGTTTATGCTTTATGCTTTTTGCCGGTTCGCTTTATGCGGACAAAGCGGTATCTTCTCCCATGCACACGCGACGAGTGAATACCGACTCGATCTTTGATCCCGTAATGAATCCGCAGTTGTCGTGGCACTCGGCGCAACATGAATATGAATTCTTGCAGCAGATTAATAAGGAAATACGTCTGCAATATTTTATGTTGTTCGGAATTATGCTTCTTTTCATTTCCCTCGCGGTAGTTTTGTATGTGACTTCCCGCAAGCAGGAACGTGAGCAGATGGAGCGTATTGCCCAATTGCAGAACGAGGTGGCGGAGTTGCGCATGAGCGAACGACTGAAACAAATGGAGGCGAACGAGCAAACGGCACCCCGTAAACATCGCGCAGGGCCGCCTAAAAAGGGATACGATATAACCATGGATAAAGAGCAGGCGAACCAATTGTTTCTTACTCGGGCAACCGAACTGGTTCACCGCCACATGGCGCACGGCATGCTGACTATAGAGGTGGCAGCTTCTGCCATGGGTATGTCCATTTCCACTTTTCGCAGACGTGTCGTCGCCATCACGGGCGAATCGCCCAAGACGTTCTTCTTGACTATCCAGATGGATGAAGCGGCACGCAAACTGCTGGAACTGCCGTACAGACCGCTTAAGTTGATAGCGGACGAGTGCGGTTACACCGAAGTGGCCTCGTTCGTACGGACGTTCAAGCACGTGAAGGGCGTCACTCCGACAGAGTACCGCGAACAGGAACAACAGACGACACAACAAACGACTCAACAAACTTAAAAAACTATAATTATGCGAAAATTTTACTTTTCTATGGCAGCCTTGTGCTGCGCAGCAGTAATGAATGCCGAGATTCCCGCTTCGGGAAAAGTAGGCACCTGTGATTATGTCTTTGACTCCGCTTCCGGTCTGCTCACCATCACCAGTTCGGACGATGCACCGGAATGGGGTGGAGAACTGGAAATCGACAACCCGCTCCATTCGCCTTTTGCAGGAAGCGAATTACTCAAAGAAGTAGTGATCGAAGAAGGAGTGGATGCTATCGGAACGGGTGCTTTCCTCCGTTGTATGAATCTGGAGAAGATCACGTTTGCTTCCACGGTCGGTTCCATCGGTTTCTCCAGTGACCCGTGGCAGGAACCGGCGCAGAACTACCTGCCGTTCCTGGGTTGCAAGAACCTCAAAACGCTTATCTTCAAGTCCCATTATGCACCGGACTATGACAATAGTATCGATTTCAAAAATCCGTCTGAGGCGTTTGATTTTGATCCCTCGAAGGTGAACCTCTACGTGTATGACGGCAGTGTGTCCTATTTTATGGAGTCCGGTTGGGGTATCTTTAATATCTGCACCTTGCCTGCGGTCGCTTCGGGTACGTTTGACAAAGGTTTTGCTTGGAACCTGTCGGGTAACGGCAAACTGACCATCACCGGTGAAGGCGCTATGCCGGATTTCTCGCTTGACCAGAATCCCTGGCCGTGGAAAGACTACATTATGGATATCAAGGAGGTAGTAGTCAGCGAAGGTATCGTGGTTATCGGTGCCGGTACGTTCGGTATGCACGGCAATCTTGAGAAAGTTTATCTGCCGGCTACGCTGACCTCGATCGGTGCCAGCGCGTTTGCTTTCACTCCGAAGTTGACGGAAATCGTTTGTGCCGCTATCTACGTACCGTTGTTGGGCGAGTATGCGTTGCCGACGATGGATAATAATCCGCGTTATGTCTATGTATGGAAATATCTGGTGGAGGACTATCAGAACAATGCCGCATGGGGCGTGCATGAGATCAATGCGTTCAGTTCGCAAATGCGCTATATCGATGCAGACGTACAGGCGTCCGCGGAAGCCGACAGCGAGACCTCGCTCTATATCAACTGGTTGAAGGTGAACGGGGCTACCAACTATCTCATCACGCTGACGGCAGAAGACGGCAGTTTCTCGATTGAAATTAGAGTGAATGCGGAAGGTCAGGTTATCTCGTACGTACGCAAAGCGGGTAAGGATGCGCGTTATGTAGTCAACGAGATGGCGGAAGGATGGCGTCTGCTCATCAACGGTCTGGAAAGCGGCGTGAAGTATAACATCACGATCCTTGCAAAAGATAATACGCATACCTTGGCTACTTTCCATGCCTCTACGTCTACGGCACAGGAGTCGAGTCCGGAAGGCATCTATAATGTACAAAGGGACAAAGGACAATGTACAAAGGTGATGCGTGACGGTCAGCTCTTGATTGAGAAGAACGGCAAGATTTACAACGCTCTCGGCGCAGAGACGAAGTGATACAGAGGAATAACAAGACGAGATTTATGAATTTTATTGAGATTATTACGAAACTGTTCGGCAACAAGGCGCAGAAAGACATGCGCGCCATTCAGCCGATAGTAGATAAGATTAAGTCGGAGTACGAGACGATTGATGCGCTGTCCAATGATGAATTGCGTGCACGCTCGTGGGCGCTGATGGATAAACTGCAGGCTGCGGTGAAAGACCGCAAAGATCGCATTGCGGAACTGAAGGCATCCATCGAAGAAACGCCTATCGAGAAACGTGAGAAGATCTATAACGAAGTGGATAAACTCGAAAAGGAGATCAAGGATAAGTACGAAGAGGTACTGACCGAGATTCTGCCGGAGGCTTACGCGATTGTCAAATCGACTGCGCGTCGTTTTGCGGAATCCGAGACGGTCGAGGTCACTGCAACCGAGATGGACCGTAACCTCGCAGCAGACAGCCGTTTCGACTTTGTAGATATCGACGGCGACAAGGCGGTTTATAAGAACCATTGGATGGCCGGAGGAAACGAGATCAAATGGGATATGATCCATTATGACGTTCAGCTGTTCGGTGGTGTGGTTCTGCACCAGGGAAAGATTGCAGAGATGGCAACCGGTGAAGGTAAGACCCTCGTGGCGACCCTTCCGGTGTATCTCAACGCCCTCACCCACGAAGGTGTGCACGTAGTGACGGTCAATGACTACCTCGCCAAACGTGATAGCGAGTGGAACGGACCGATATACATGTTCCTCGGTTTGACGGTCGATTGTATCGACAAGCACCGTCCCAACTCCGACGAGCGTCGTCAGGCTTACGCCTGCGATATCACGTTCGGTACGAATAACGAGTTCGGTTTCGACTATCTGCGTGATAACATGGCTACTTCGCCGCTCGACCTTGTGCAGCGCGGACATAACTACGCGATCGTCGATGAGGTGGACTCCGTCTTGATTGACGATGCCCGTACGCCGTTGATTATCAGCGGTCCGGTGCCCAAAGGCGAAGACCAGATGTTCGATGAGTATAAAGACCGCGTGGCCAACCTCGTGCGTCAGCAGACAACGCTGACTACCAACCTGTTGGTGGAGGCGAAGAAGAAAATGCCGTCTGAGGACGAGAAAGAACGCGAAGCAGGTGAACTCGCCCTCTTCCGTGCCTTCAAGGGTCTGCCTAAGTCCAAAGCCCTCATCAAGTACCTCTCCGAACCCGGAGTCAAAGTGCGTCTCCAGAAGACCGAGGAGTTTTACCTTCAGGAGAACGAGAAGAACATGCATATCGCGACCGACGAGCTCTATTTCGTGATTGATGAGAAGAACAAGTCTATCGAGTTGACCGACAAGGGTATCGATGCCCTCACCGGTACGACCGATGACCCGAACTTCTTCGTATTGCCGGATGTAGGTTCCGAAATGGCAGAGTTGGAGAACAAGACCGGTCTCTCGGCCGATGAGAAACAGCAGGCCAAGGACGATATCCTCACCAATTACAGCGTCAAGTCCGAACGCGTGCACACGGTACATCAGCTTCTTAAGGCGTACACGCTCTTCGAGAAAGATGTCGATTATATCATCGATGGCGGAGAGGTCAAGATCGTTGATGAGCAGACCGGCCGTATTATGGAAGGTCGTCGCTGGTCCGATGGTCTCCATCAGGCTGTGGAAGCCAAAGAGAACGTGAAGGTGGAGGCGGCTACCCAGACTTTTGCCACCATCACTCTTCAGAACTATTTCCGTATGTACCATAAACTCGCCGGTATGACCGGTACGGCGGAGACGGAGGCCGGTGAGTTTTGGAACATCTACAAGCTCGACGTAGTCGTTATTCCGACCAATAAACCCATTGCGCGTATTGACATGAACGACCGTATCTATCGCACCAAGCGTGAGAAATACAACGCCGTCATTGACGAGATTGTGAACATGGTCAATCAGGGTCGTCCGGTGCTCGTGGGTACTACTTCGGTCGAGATTTCCGAGTTACTGAGTAAGATGCTCAATATCCGCAAGATCAAGCATAATGTCCTCAATGCCAAGTTGCACCAGCAAGAGGCGCAAGTCGTGGCAGAGGCAGGTCGTCCGGGCGTGGTGACGATTGCTACGAACATGGCCGGTCGTGGTACCGATATCAAGTTGACGCCCGAAGTCAAAGAAGCAGGCGGTCTCGCCATCATCGGTACGGAACGTCATGAGAGCCGTCGCGTGGACCGTCAGTTACGTGGACGTTCCGGTCGTCAGGGAGACCCGGGTAGTTCCGTCTTCTATGTGTCGCTTGAGGATGACCTCATGCGTATGTTCGGTTCAGAGCGTATCGCCTCGGTCATGGATAGAATGGGCTTCGAGGAAGGGGAGATGATTGAGCATAACATGATCTCCAATTCCATTGAGCGCGCACAGAAGAAAGTGGAGGAGAATAACTTCGGTATCCGTAAGCGTCTGATCGAGTACGATGATGTGATGAATCAGCAGCGTAACCTCATCTACGCCAAGCGCCGTCACGCCTTGATGGGTGAGCGTATCGGAGTGGATATCACGAATATGATTTACGAGACTGCGGATATCATCTATAATGAGGCTCGTTCGGCGAATGACTACGAAGGTCTGAAGATGGATGTGATGCAGGTTTTCGCCATCGAACTGCCTTTCGACGAAGAGGAGTTCAGCCGCGGCAAACGTGCAGAGATGAGTAACCGCCTCGCTGAGGCTGCGCTCGACAGTTTCAAACGGCGTATGGACAAACTGACACAGGTTGCTGACCCGGTTATCCAGCAAGTCTATGAGACCAAGGGACAGATGTACGAGAATATTCTCATTCCGATTACGGATGGCAAGAAAGTGTATAACATCTCCGTTAACCTCAAAGCGGCAGCTGAGACGCACTGCAAGGAGGTAGTGAAGGAGTTCGAAAAACGCATGTTGCTCTACGTCATCGATGATGAATGGAAAGAGCACCTCCGTCAGTTGGACGACCTCAAGCAGTCGGTACAGAACGCTTCGTATGAGCAGAAAGACCCGCTGTTGATTTATAAACTGGAGTCCTTCCATATCTTCAAGTCGATGCTGGATACGCTCAACCGCCGTGCGATCGCCATCCTCTTGCGCGGTCAGATCCATCAGCAGGAACCGGACCGTGTACAGCAGGCACAGCAGCAACGCCGTATGGACTACAGCCGTTATCGTACGCAGAAAGATGCCGTACAGCAGGCGGCTCAAGCGTCAGGCGCTGCGGCTGCCGCAGGACGTGACACGCGCGAACAGCAACGTCCCGAACCGATACATGTGGATAAGAAACCGCGTCCCAATGACCCGTGTCCTTGTGGCAGCGGTAAGAAATACAAACAGTGTCACGGTCGCATAGCGACGGGAGTCTAAAACTCACCGCACAAATCCACTAACTCTTGCCATCGCACGTAGGCTTCGTGGCCGTATTTCCAGATGTTGTATTTGATTTTGTCTAAGGCCACCTCTTCGCCGAGGTGGCTTTTGCTGTAGAATTTATCAGCGTAGCAGATGATTTTCTCTTCCAGACTCTGCGGGCAGTAGTCGCGTTCGGGAATAGGCAGTTCTTCGCGTTCCACCTGTTCCATCGTGATACCGGTTCCGGTGTGCCGCTCGGCTACCAACGCATGTTTGGGTAATCCTTCCGCGCGCAGTAACTCGGCACCTAAGTAGCCGTGCTCGATATATTTGTGTTGCCCTCGGCAGTATATCTTCGGCGCGTCACAGAAGATGATGCCTATATCATGCAGCATCGCCGCCTCTTCGATAAACTGCCGGTCAACCAGACCTTGTTGCTCCCACTCCGGATGGCGGTCCACAATCGATAGCGCGCGGTCGGCTACCTGCCTGCTGTGCGTTACCAGTACTTCCCGCAATGCCGGATAATTCCCGTAGTACTTGTCTATGATTGCGTTATAATCCACAATTATCAATCATCAATTATCAAGCATCAATTGTGAATTCCGTTCAGGAATGAACGTACATCCATTCGTTTCTTGCCCGGTGCCTGCAGTTCGAGAATCCGCACTGCGCCTTCTTTACAAGGAATGATGAGGTCTCCTTTCCCCGTAACCGGTAACCCGTAACCCGTAACCTCAACGGCATATATTTTGACGTTTTCAAAATATTGCCCGTTGATACTGAG
>Ga0247610_10006264_pt1 | contig 12416 bp, 13 predicted proteins | sample 174DNAGHGhighgp2_FD_193483 | JGI IMG/M metagenome (GOLD analysis project Ga0247610, IMG submission 193483) | Sheep rumen microbial communities from Palmerston North, Manawatu-Wanganui, New Zealand - 1742 DNA GHGhigh gp2 | ecosystem: Host-associated > Mammals > Digestive system > Stomach > Rumen...
TGAAGAAAGAGTTCTGCCATTAAGGTGGAACTCCTTTCATATAGTGTCGGAGAATTCTATATCGACGAGTACTTTCCCTTTTTACGAAATAGGAAACAACACACTGTATCCTTCTGAGAACATCTTGGTCTGACAAATAACCCTTTGCGTTAGTTGGCAGTATAAGATAACGTGCCAAAATAGGTTTAGTAAGGTTATTTGGCAGACTTATGGTTTGGCAGACTTTTACACCGACGAGCAGGATAGGTGCTTCTACCTGAATGCTCCTGTTCTATACTTTCTCTTTTTAGGAAATGGGAAAGTTACAACAGATCACAAAGGAAGAAATTATTTATATTTAGGAGGCGAGATCCGTTTTCTACTTTCTTGTTTTGTAAAAAGGGAAAGTTCCTGCTGTTTGACGCTGAACTTTCCTATTTTATATAATGGGAAACTTGGGATTCTCTTGTGCAGTATCCCACTTTGTACTACATTGACACAGAGGCTACTTCTTTAATAACCGAATACCTTTATAACCAAGGAAGATAAATACTAATAGCCATAGCCATGGGGAGACAAGAACATTAAGACACCACATCACCATCTCGATATATTTGGTGACGTTGAACCTGATAAGTCCATCTGAAGCGATGTAATGGTACTCGTCAAGCGAATATGGCTGTCCATTGTTTGCGGATACGCCTTGTAACACAGGAATTGTACTTCCCTGTTTATCCTGATAGTAGTTATCATGGTTTTGCTGACCATTCTTGATGTACTCAACCCTATGCATCTGACCTTCATTTACGATACGTGGATCCTCAACAATCGAGTCCGATATAATCGAATCAGGTGTGAAGTACCAATGCGTATTGCGCATAGAGGTTAGGTAGATCCACGCTGTCTTGAGTCCTTCACGAGCCTCTGCTCTCTCTTCTGTCCACTTTGGTTCTTCCATCCAATATGCATAGCTACGAGAATTACTAAAGGTTTTAACACATGCTGCGGCCAACAGGCAACATAGTAAGATGTATTTAGTCTTCATATCAATAAGTTTGTTTATAGGTGTGATTAAATGTATGTTAAGGAAATGGCATATAGGTGTGAGCGAACGGGTCTAATCCATGAAATTTATGACATTCCCTTTACATGGACAGGTTGCCCATTCTTTCTGCTGTTAACAGGTGTGCGACCATATGAGGATGTAATCAAAATCTTTACCCCTTCGTGCTTCAAAGAAGTCATCCGTGTAAGAAATCGGATTCTCTGTCCATGGAACAGGAATATACAATTCATCATATATACATGGAGAAAAACTCTTCGGATTGGGTATCGAGGTTTCCCAATACCACCCGTACTTATACTCCTCTGTCGGTTTATGTTGTAAGAACATATTCGGCTTCCGGAATACAAACAGATTCTTATGTTCTATGAAGTATATCTCATCCATCTCACAAGGAATCACGAACGTTGTCGTTTCTTCCTGTTTAGGCATTCGTTTCCCCCTGTCATCAAAGACTTCAAACGGAGTCAGTTTGACTAATCCCTTCCGTCCATCTTTCTCAAGGTAAAACATATACGGATAGTTGACAAGTCGGAAGATCCTGTCGTACTCGAATGGGACACGAACCTTGTTGCGTCTATCCACGATTCCCCATTTACCATCTTTTCTACACGCGTAATAGTAGATAGGAATAATATGTTCGATGGCATCATGTGTCATACAGAACTCATCATAGATAGCAGGAAGTATTGTCTTCCCGTCGAGGTCTTGAATCCCTTTCTTATCTCCCTTGGACACAATGATATTAGGAAGTCCGTGCTCTGCACAGAAATTCCATACCTCTTTCCGTTTCTTATTACGTTCCTTTCTCGCCTTATGGTACTCTTGAGGAAGATTCTCTTCCCGATACTTATACATCTGCTCCTTACACTCACGATATTCCTGAAGGAGATTAGATAGGTGTCGATTCTCTTCTGTTGACAATGAAGGCATACTACGTTGTTCCTTATCATTCTCCTCCCATAGTTCTTCTAAGGTCGGATAATGACGTAGATAATCCACAACATAAATCGGTTCGTATTCCTTATTGAGTGTTTTAGGTTGACTCATAGTAATGAAGTTTCATTTGATTAAACATTCTGTAATCTACTAATGAGATTCTGAAACCATGACATGTGTGGGGGACTGATAATGCCCGCTATAGAAATGTCATCATGAGATCCTTGTTCGGACATCTTCGGCAGAAAGGATTGCAAGTCATCCCTCGCACCTTTAGGGTCATCCCGAAACATTTTCCAAACGGCTCTATAAAACTCATATAGACGTTCATCCGTAGGATAAGTATCATCTACACCATCGGAAGCGACGAACGCAGCAATGGGTAGATTCTCCGTATGATAAACGAAGCGGAACAGGTTGACCGCATCGCTGTCACAAAGTGAGGTCGTCTGATTCAAGAAACACTTATCATCCCAAGGAATAGGCTGCGATGGATTGCCATTACTATCAGCAACGACACATTTCCCATCTCCTATTTGAAGCCCAAAGAAACACTCCTTTGTTCGCACAATAGCAATCAATGTTGTTCCATAAGCCGACTGCCATTTACCGTCTTCTATTTGTTGTTGTTCGGAATCCTTCAATGATTGTAGTTCTTCCCCCGTAAAAGGTTCAGTTGTCTTATCGACTTCTATTTTATCGTTCCAATGGGAAATAACGCTTGCGGCTATCTGTTTCTGCCAATCTCCATTAGGGAGCAGAGTCATGTTTCTTGTGGAAGACAAGAACTCCTGTAGAATAGTCATAGTGACCTCAACGGCAAACTTGGATCCGCGTTCACTGCGGAAGTGTTTGTTACTACCATGACCATCCGCGACAATACCGATAGCATAATCTTTGGTATATAAACTCGCCGCATAATCCTGACACGGCCTGCCGGTCAGGATATGCGAAGAGCCTCTTTCTATAACATGAAAGGAATACATATTAGAATCCGTCTGATAATGTTTCTAAATCCGAGTTCTCATCCTTGAAGTCCTTCACCTGCTCAGCGAACTCAGCCTGCTTGGATTCTTCGTTAGGGTTAGTACCTCCCACACCGATGCCACTACTGCGAGAACCGATCTTGGAAGAAGTGACAGACACAAAACGTATCATCTGTTTGAGGGCTTCGGGAGTATGAGCGGTTAGAACCAACTCGGGATTGCCCGTGAACTCAGTGAGAATATTCTTATCCGCATTATCACCGATAGCGATGGCTACGCGAATGGCTACCTGAAACCACCGATTCTCGCGGAGAATGTCAAGCGCCTTGTGATATTCGTCGGTCGGTTGACCATCGGACATGAGGAATAAGACAGGAGCGAAGTTACCTGTGGGAGAATCAAGAAACTCCTTACGCGAGAGTTTGGAGTTCAATTCATTGAAAGCAGTACCCAATGAGGTCATTCCTTCAGCATGGAGATCTGTCCAATTCATTCCTTCCACATCTGTTGGACGGAACAACCATTGTACATCACTCGCGAACTGTAAGCAAGCGACCTTAATTTGTGCGTCCGCATTCTCTGATGATATTTCTGCAATCTCAGGAAGCACTTCCCGAATAGCGGTGTTAACTGCGGCAATCTTCTCTCCTTCCATACTGCCCGACGTATCTACGATGAAGAACAATGACATCTGACGGCGAGCGATTTCTACGGTTTCTAACGGATTATTCATAAAGAAAATTTTTTTAGATTATTTAATGTTTGCTTTAATATTCGAAGAGAAATATACTTCCACATCTTTGTAGATAGGTAGTCCCATATTGGGTTGTATTTCTAATTCTTTCCCGTTCGGGTATATGGCTTTCCATGTATCGTTGGTACGATTCATCAGCCCCCACACATTCGGGTTCTTCTTATTCACGATGACATCTCCTGTAATAGTGAACATATCATCAGATGCTGAGGTTTGGTTGGCATATACCTTCATCTTTGGGTAGAGGACTATACGGTTCTTACCAACAGTCATAACCAAAGGTTTCTCAATAGACTTTTGACAATTGAAGCACAGAGTAAAAGTTTTATCTATATCTAAAAAGGTTTCGCGCCCGCACGTGTGAGTGATAGTTTGATTCCGTAATTGGGTAAGGATGCGTATCCAATCATTATCCGATTTTCGTTTGTTCGGATTCTTCAAAGATTCCTCATCAAAGGCATCAATAAATGCCTGACGGAAGAAATCAGGGAACAACGGCCAACGGTTAATAACATTGGTATGTATCCCGCGCACAGGGCGGTTATTGCACTTGTTCGGATCATAGATAAAGATTGGATTCTCTCCATATACGTTCCGCTCGATAGCATCGTTCAAACACGGAACTTCAGCCACACGCTTCCCATCAAAAGGATGGTTGTTGAAGAACAACATGAACAGCACGACACTCAAGGAGAAATAGTCTGATAGGTTATTAGGATTATTATTTCCTATGACTACTTCAGGAGCCATGTAACGACACTTGCCCTTGATACCTAAGTTGGTACTCGGAGGACATACATTGTCGTTATCGCATATCAACACATCGCCTGTCGTGGGATTAAAGAAGAAGTTCCCGTCATTCAAATCTTGATACGACAATCCCTTGCGATGAAGTTCGCGGAAAGCATAGGTAATCTGAATAGCCCCGTTTATCATCGCACTCCATGATGCGAAGCGAGCCTTGGCAATAAGGAATTTACTAAAGTCAACATAATCTTGCGGTCGTATGTCCATTACATATCCGAACATCTTGGATGAATTTATTGTCCATAATGGCCATAGAAAATGTGGAGTCGGCGCTCCCTTCTTGACATTCTCTTCAAGATTGCGCACGAACTGCTTGGACGGATATTTATTATACACCTTCAAAGCATAATCCTTTCCGTTCACAGATACGCGATAGACCGTTCCCTGACCGCCCTCACCAAGTTTCTGTTTGATGATGGCATTCCCCACATTGGATAAAGGGATATTCATGTTTACTAATAACTCTTTCATATAACTGTGTAATTAAATCTTTGTTTCATGACTCTCCAAGTAAGACGAACCTGTTTCAGGTCGTCTCTTTGTCCGTATGCCCACACGCATCTATTGAAGATGCGTTCCGAGTCAGCAATAAGCCCGAATCGGTACAAGCACTCGGCATAGACATACAACACAATAGGATGCGAGGAGATAGTTTCCTTGTTTCGTTGATACACTTGGTGAATGAGTTGTGTTAATTTCGTTTTCATAAGTCACATTGTTTTTGAAATTCGCTGCAAAATTAGTGCAAAAAAATGAGAAATCAATGGTAAAAATGATTTGTGTTAGCGACGTGGTATATCATAATATCCTTTAATACAGACACTTGCAAAAGAATACCCCATCGGGTAAGATGGGGTAATGTAAGGTATGAGAAATATGTGGATTTTACTTCTTAAACGCTCGATTCATGGCGAGGTTGTAGCCCTTGTTGCAATTAGAGAAATCTCCCGATGAGTCAAAGTGTACCTCACCCATCTGCTGCATGCATAAGTAGCATTCGTTATTTGAAAGGACACCTTTCGAGAAAAACTTTAGATCGTATTGAAACTTATATAAGAGAGCCCCAAAGTCTGCTGTGGTTCTACATTCTCGAATCTTTGCGATAATTGCTTTGCGACAACTCAGACCAAGCGGAGTTAGCGCGAGTGTCTCATCAATAATCTTCTGCTTTGGTTTGGATATCTTTAGTTGTGGCACTAACTTCTCGATAGGATAGTCCTTATATTCTTCGCAGTTATGAAAATTCTCTACCAAATAATCAAAGTAGTGCTGATGCCACTCCATCAGCGAGGTTACAAACCGACGGTTAAAATGCTTTTGTAAATAAGTGTAATCCTTGCGCAAACGAAGCCCCTCTGTTTCTACCAAAATAATATGCCAATCATGGGGCAATTCTCCTTGTTTTTTTATTTCTTCCACGATTCGGTAATTGAAGTTATATAATCCCCCGCCAAACCATTCTTGGGCATAGTGTTCGCATACGTCTCGTGGAGAGTATTTTCCCCAATTTACTTTTGTGATATGCGAGAAGTCAAATGGAGAAAGCGTTCTAATACTACGTCGATATTCTACATTTTCAAACATCTTACGAACAACTTTATGATAGTATGTATATCGAAGAAGCATTAGGATAAATGGAGTCGTTATATGCGGGATAATGGTTCTCTTGACATGTAGACACCATCGATCCTCCCAATACCTACTATCAAGTTTTTTTGATTGGCTATCATCAGGTTCTTGAGATAAGCAGTAGTCCCTTAAAATATTTGCAAAATCAGCATCAGCCCAATTACGCGAAAAATTAGATGGGTTTAACTCTTTCTCTAATAAGTTTGCGAGGAAATCTCCGATGGTGTCACATAGTGCAAGCATTTCTTGATCTTCTCCAACGCAAGCGCGCATATCATAGGTGACTTCTATTTGAACTTTTATATCATGGAAACGACTTGCGGATAATGAAATTCTATTTTCTATAAGGTTGCTGTATTCGTCCCATGCTACATTCATTATCCTTGCTGTATCGTCCAATGAGTGCACGGGATAGTTGTCCACAATGTACTTTGCGAAACTTTGCTCGTATCCGTTTACTCGTTCGATGAATCTTTGTGAGAGTGAATCGTTTATCATATTTCAAATCAATAGGTTCTTATTATATATACAAATACTATGCCATTTAGGGGTTAACTATTAGAGTCACTTTCGTTAACGGAAATTAGGTCTGCCACTCCGACTTCCCCATATATTATACGCGTATTGCGCGATATCAAAAGGTTTTTTATGGTTTTCCGATTCGTAGAAAAAATTCATATACAGGTTATCATATACACTAAAATCTCTCAAACCTCCTCCACACGCTTCGTTTGCTTCAAGGTAAGCCCACCTCTCCTCATCGTTAAAGTAAGATAATACATCTTCTAACGCATCCTGATAAGCCCTCTCTATCATTTCGCATAGCCGCTTCATATCATATCTATCTTTGTTAGCCCTTGCTTCGTTATATACATTCTTCATTATTTTCTCGGCACGTGCAGCATATCCTTTATTGTACAGATACTTCGTCAAGTGAATACGATGGTAGTAGTCTTCATTCCTCGGGTTTCCACACGAGGATTTATATCTCAAGAAGTCCATAATACCCCTATATAGGACATATAGACAAATTACTCCATAGAAGCCCCAAATATATACATTCCATTCTTCTTTACCAAAATGGTTGAGTAACAATGTGATCAAGTAGGTTGGGATTCCAAATCCAATGACAGCACATAATAGAGGACGAAATAACTCTTCATACAGTTTGCCGCCGTAATCATCTATATTATCTTTGAGAGTATATTTCGGATACGGAATCTGAGGATGAGCATCAAGTTGTTTTTGTTTCTCTTCGCGTCTCCGTGCTTTTATATACCCTTGCCTGAGCCTCCCATCATAAGTGGCTTCTTTCATACTTTTTAACGCGTTAAAAATTTCCTGTCAAGAAACAAATAACCATCAGGGATATTCTTTAGAATCTTCTGATATTCGGGAGAGTATAGTTCCGACTCGAAGTCATCAAACACTCCATCATTGTACATGTCGCATAACACCCATAACGGATGGTCAACGGCATGTCTTTGGGCATCGGTCATACCCGCCCAAGCATCAACAGCAAAATGCCCTGTCATCTCCGCGATGGCATCTAACATTTCTTCGGCGTAATCAGTGGGAATGTATCTTCGTGGCATAATACTAATTTAACATTCCATAATTATAGAAGATAATTCATTACCGTACTCTCCAAACATCTTTATAAAGCGTTCTTTTTCACCTATAGGAACAACTATTTCTTTGAGGTTGGCCACAATCCTTGGATTGGCACATAGTTCACCACATTCAATAGCACCTGCACCTATCTCCTCAATGCTGCTTGGTAAAGATAAATAGGACAAACTATCACATCTTGCGAAAGCACAAACTCCTATAGTTGTGACTCCTTGAGGGACATCAAATCTTTTTAGTGATTCACATCCGCTGAAAGCACACTTTCCTATATCATACAAAGGTATCCCATACTCTTTATTACTCTCATAAAAAGAGACTTCCTCCAAACTATAACATTCACGAAAAGCATCTGTATTGATATAACATACCGTATTAGGGATTTCTACTTTTCTCAAGTTAGAACAACCTATAAACACAGCTATCTCTATCGAGTTTAGATTTGCAGGTAAGTGAATAAAAGTAAGACCTCGGCATGATTCAAAAGCCCTATCTTTTATTTCTCTTACATTATCAGGAATAATATATTCGCCTTCATAATCAATCGGACAACGAACTAGAGTCTCTTTGTCATCGGAGAATTCAACTCCGTGCTTATCAATGTATGCCATAATAATTTAGATTTAAAATCATACTATAATTACCTATTCCATTCCTCTTCAATCTCATTCTTGAGAGGATACAACTGTGTACATATCAAAGTTGTTCTCAAGTAGTGACTCATCGTAATGATATTCGTAATCTTCTTCAGGATGATTCTTCGCCCATCTAAGATCATTCAAATCACTATTTGATGCCAAGTACACTACCTGAGCAGATGAATCTCTTGAAAAACCAATGAGGGTTTCCATCTGCTCCTTTGAACCTAATCCACACCAATCAACAATTATTCTATCCCGCGGCAAGACTCCAATTGCTTTGAGAAATACCTTATCGCCTGAGTTAAGAGGGTAGGTACGACGCTCATCCTTAATGTTAGATACAATTTTTTTAATCGACCAATATGTCGAGGACGTATCAGATAACAGCATCAATGGTCTCATGCCATCTTGCTTATTGGAGGTAGTAGTAATCAACCTTTCCAATTCGGATAATTTAATTGTTTTCATTTATGTAGTATTATTTGTTTATTGTTTCTTGGTCAATCCCCAATACTCTTCCATCTGAGGAATCGAGATCCTAAAGGATACGCTATAGTTAAACTTCTCCTTCATTGTTTCCCAAGTTTCTCGAAGTTCCAAATTGCGGCACTCCCTTTGATAAGCGAGCATACAGCGAGTGTATGTTTCCATTGCTTTGGTCTTCTCTCCTATACCATATAGAACTTCTGCGTAAGTTTTCATATACTCAGGATGTTCTTCCTCGTCAACTATCGTCATACATGATTCTATGTATGGGAGAGCCATTTCATATTCTTCAAAAGAACACAATGCCGCCGCCGCGTTGTTATAATCTCTTGGCGAGTTCAACTCCATCATCAATCTCCTCCCTGCCTCTGCGAGATATTCCTTCCCTTTATTCGGCTTCCCCATCATCTGATTGATCTTCCATAAGTACAGCCCTGAGATGGGTTCTCCTTCATCGAAGGTTAAAGAAAAGTATGTCTCGGCTTCCTCAAGGATAGGGTAATCCTCCACTTCTTCTACGCGCTTATCAAAGCACATCCTCGCCATGTAAAATATATAACGAGAATCTAATTTTTCTGCTCTATCATAGTACTCCCAAGCCTTACGGGCGTTTTTTTCGGTTGCTTCCATCCCCAAATAATAGATGTGTCCAAGATTGCCAAGAGCGAGAGCGTTGTTTCCTGCTAAAAGAAGATACTCAATCGCCTTATCTGTATCAGGCTCTATACCTATTCCAAAATAATAGATACCCGCGATGCGGAGTATGGCAGCAATACTCCCCTGATGTGCTGCTTCATCTAAAAGGGCTATCGCTTCATTAAAATGGTGAAGCCCCAATGCCTCCATTGCCCGAGAGTACATCTCATCAAGTTCTTTTGATTCAGTTGTCTTCATAGTCTTGTAATTTGAAATTCGGTGCAAAGGTAGTACTTTTTTGTAATATATCAGTTGAGAAAACGTGTTTGTCAATATCTTTACTATTTTGTAACATGCTTTATATAAGAGGATTACATCCGTTTTGTATGAGAACAAAAATAAGGTAATGTATGGTAGCTATTATGGGAGATGGGGCAGATTGACGAATTGTTTCAAAGATCATCGGGTAGCATACAACAAAAACGCAGAACACTTTTGCCATGTTCTACGTCCTAAAAGGCTTTCTCGCTTGCCTATCCTTGGATGAACATAAGCAAGAGAGTCTGCGTTGGTAGTATCTATACACCCAACATCCTATATCTTCGTTGATATAGGAGAATAAGGATGGAATATACACCATACCGCATCATCATTCTGCTTTGTCCTACGCCAAGGATTAAAATTTTTGCGAGAAATTTATCAGGACGCGCACAAAGCGTCAGTTGACGCTATCAATATGTCTTGTTCCTCAGAGGGAGTTTCCCTCTGAAAAACGCTGCAAAGATACAATAAAAATCGCACATACGCAAGAAATTGTTCTAAATTCGCTTGGAAAAATGAATTTTGCAATTAGAATAGGCGTTTTTAAGAGCGAGGCCTGAGATGTTTCCCTGCAAAATGCATAGAGAACATAATTTAATTTTGGCCATGTCGGATATTTGTTGTATCTTTGTGTTGGATTTGAGAAAGAGAAGATACACTCAATATTTAATGCGAGAAAAAAATAAAATATTATTTGGCCAATTCGAAAGAATGTTGTATCTTTGCAGCGAATTTGAAATGAAGCGCGTATGATTCAAATGTCGCGTAAAATAAGAGAAAAGGAACGAAAGATTATTTAAATAACTAAAGAACGACACCTTAATGTAATATATAATAATAAGAGAATAAGATTAACTAAAGAATATATACAATGAGAAAGATTACCATCATATATGATCCACAGTTGACGCTTGAAGAAATTGCTTCGAGAAATGGATGCTCGGTGAACACGGTGCGCCAATATATCCGACAACAACAGATAGACAGACAAGGAGACAATATGATTCTTCTTCTCAAACAAATAAGAGACTATCGCAAACAAGGACTAACATACGATGAAATCGGAAAGAAGACGGGAAAGAGTTATGCAACGATAGCGAAGTACGCAAGGATGAGAATTGAAGGAGACGACATCCGTAAACTACAAGATGAGAATAAACGGTCGGCAATACAGGACGGAAGGAATAGAAGTATGATAAAGTCATACTATGACGCCCAAGAAGAGATTCTGAAAGCAATACTGAACTTATACGTTGGCAAGAAAACATTTGATTGTGATTTGACTTTTGGAGACGGAAAATTTTACAAACACATAGATAGACCACGATTGGTTTATGACATACAACACGAATTACATGATGTGCGTCCAATCATCGAGGCAGGGTTATTACCCGAACAGAGTATGATGAGTGTAGTGATGGATCCTCCATTCATTATCCAAGCGAAAGTTAATGAAGATAGTAAAAGTGTCATTCGCAAACGTTACTCATCGTTTACCTCTGAGCAAGAATTGAAGGAAACATATTACGAGTTAATGCAGTTGGCTTATCGACTGCTAAAAGAAAAGGGAATATTGGTAATCAAAACACAAGATACGAATTTTAATAGGAAACAGATATGGGTGCATACTATTGTTGAACGCTATGCGCAGGAAATAGGATTTGAGTTAGAAGACTTGTTTATCAAGACCCAAGACCATGTAATGCTACGCGCGACACTGAGTCAACAAACACATGCGCGTAAATATCATTCATACTTCTATGTTTATAGGAAACCCTAAATCAAAACGGCTATGAAAAAGATTTTTATAACATAACTTACTGATACATAGTTAGTATCTGATGCCTCTCCGGCATCGTGAATATGAGTCCTTCATATCTACGTAAAGATGTGTCCTGCTCTAACTATGCCAAAAATTTAAAAAATCGACAAAGACAATAATGGAACAAAAACATTTTTTTACACCTCGCTTTTTGAGTGTAGAGGAGGTTAGAAACGCGGCAGGACAACAGCCGCAAGTAAGTAATCAAAGTAAAGTGGCGCATGATTCACATGTTCGTCATGATCAAGAAAAAACCGAAGGAGAACCATTGCAACAAACGATACAACCATTAACGCAGCATGGTTCAATAGTAAGTTTTAGAACAAAAACCTATTCGATGACCTTCGATAAACTAAGGATAGGCTATACTTATTATACTAACAAGGCGAAGCCATTCGAAGTGGTTGATTGGGAACAGTTTACTCGTCGCTATACCAAGTCAGGTGGATGCTACTACGAACATAAACATCCTCCAATAGACCTCTATATCTGTTTCGGGCTTAAGGATAATGGAGAAGAATGGGAAGTGATAATAGAATTTACATCAACAGTATTACAAGAACGGATGATGGATCTTATCAACAAGGATAATATCCGCGACATTTTGCAGATGCTTGACACCGACTATCATTTGATTCGTATCCTCGATATAGAGAATTTCATCTCGAAGGCGTATGTGTATGCGTGCGATGTGACTAAAGATCAGTATATGACTTCTAAAGAT
>Ga0247610_10006265_pt1 | contig 12415 bp, 11 predicted proteins | sample 174DNAGHGhighgp2_FD_193483 | JGI IMG/M metagenome (GOLD analysis project Ga0247610, IMG submission 193483) | Sheep rumen microbial communities from Palmerston North, Manawatu-Wanganui, New Zealand - 1742 DNA GHGhigh gp2 | ecosystem: Host-associated > Mammals > Digestive system > Stomach > Rumen...
GAAAGGATTGAGGGCCTGCCATATTTCCGGTGCAACACTGTCTGTACTGATAAAGTCACGGGCAAAAACGGACAGTGATTGACCGTTTTGGTGGAACGAAAGCCAGAAGAAAATCGCAATTCCCAATACGGCGCAAAGGGCGGCTAAACGTTGCTTGATTTCTTTTGCCATCGCAACTTTCTCTTCCTCTGTGTAAGTGGCTACAACTGCCGCCTCCTTCTTGGCCGGTTGAGGGAATTTGTGTTTGGTCACCACGAAGATAATCAACGAGAGCAGCATTGCCGCTACGGATGCTATGAACGAGTAATGGATGCCTTGGTTGAACACATGAAGATAATCGGTGCAGAATGTCGTCGGGTCTGCGATAACATTACCATTACAAAGTACCTCCTGCGATGTCTCTGTGAACTTTTGTGTCAAATCCACCAACTCGCCATCCTTATTGGTGTACGTTAAACTGTTGTTCAAAAAACGGTGACATAATTCCGGCATATCGGCATTGTATAGAAAATCATGAGCCTTTAGCCACCATTGACGAAGTAGCGGAGCTACAAACGGGGCAATCAGACCGCCGATATTGATAAACACGTAGAAAATCTGAAAACCGGAGTCGCGTTTCTCTCGGGCTATCCTCAATTCATCTTCGCCTTTCTTGGCCGCTTCTGCTTCCAGTTCGTCGTACATCTTACCCACAATCGCTTGCAAGTTTCCTTTGAATAGACCGTTTCCGAAGGCAATCAATAGTAATGATAAACATGTGAAAATGAGAATGAACCACCAATCACTGCCACCGGTTAGATTGCTGGAGAAAAGGGGTAGGGATAGGCATATATAACCAACGGACATGATAATCAGTCCACCCTGGATGGTCTTGTTGTAATTTTGTGTGCGGTCGGCTATGATGCCGCCTACGAGGCTTAGTACATATATGCCAAAATAGAATACGGCATAGATAATACCGGCAGTCCCGTCACTTAGACCAAATTTGGAAACTAAGAATAGCAGCAGTACTGCGTTCATGATGTAGTAGCCGAATCGTTCGCCCATATTGGCGAGTGCGGCTGGGATTAACCCCTTTGGATGTCTTGAAAACATAAATAATATTTTTTTATTCGTAATTTGTTATTTTCAATTCTCAATTCTCAATTCTCAACTCTCAACTCTCAATTACCTCACACCACCCGTGTCTGTCTTCTGCACGACCGTACTGGATATCTTTCAGAGTATGATAGAGCCCGGTTAGCACTGGTCCCGGTTCCGTGCTAAAATGATAGACTTTGTTCCGCTCTGGATCCAACACTTTGTCTATCGGCGAAATCACGCATGCTGTCCCGCATGCTGCGGCTTCACTCATCTCTGCCAACTCCTCCAACCGAATATGCCGACGTGTCACTTTCATCCCTTCCTCGCGGGCAAGGGTCATTAAACTGTCATTCGTGATACTCGGCAAAATCGCACTACTCCTCGGCGTCAGGTACTCAATCTGTGGCTCTCCTCCTTTCAAGGAAGGGTTAGGCTTTTTGATACCAATAAAATTCGCGGCACTGCACTCATCTATATACCTGTGATACTTGGCATCCAGGAATAAGCAGTCGTAACCCATCGCATGGGCCACTTCTGTCGCGCGGAACGATGCCGCATAATTGCCGCCTACCTTGAATTGACCGGTACCGTAAGGCGCCGCACGATCGACATGCCGGTTGACGATAAACGTCGTGCAATGAAACTTACCCGGATAGTATGGACCGATGGGAGAAGGAATGACAATAAACTCAAAATCCTTGCCCGGTCCTACACCCAGTCGCGGTGTCGTACCAATCAGCAACGGTCTGAAATACAGCGTCGCTCCGGTTCCGTATGGCGGCAGGAAATCCATGTTCTTCTCCAGTGCCAACCTGATCGCTTTCCCGAATAACTCCTCAGGAACAGGTGCCATATACAGACCCTCTGCGCTCTTTGCCATTCGCTTGGCGTTTTCGCGCCAGCGGAAAATACGTATCTTGCCGTCAATGCCGCGGAATGCTTTCAACCCTTCAAAGGCCTCTTGACCGTATTGCAGACAAGTAGCCGACACATGCAAATGAAGGTACTTGTCTTTGGTGGCGTATGGCTCCTCCCATACCCCCTCATGATATGTTGACCGAACAATATATTCCGGCTCGGTATAATGAAAACCTAATTGACTCCAGTCTATCTTTTTCATCTCAAATGGTCGGTTGTCTCCGGCCCAAATTCAAACAATTCATCTAATATACTTTTCCCGTCTCCGAAAAAACGATTCAGTTCCTCTCCTCTCCAATCCTCCGTCGCCTTATAGGCGAACTTTACTCTCTCTCTCTGGGAAAGGGTCGGGGAGAGGTTTCTCAGCAACGTCATAATCGTCTCATGTATCTCGCTATTCAGATCCCACAAAAAACGATACTCTTTTTCGTAAAACGGCTTAAAATAATCCTCGTAATAGCCAAAAAACGGCGTATGTTTGTAGGCGGATACAAGCGATATCCAGTGTTGATGTTGCCATCGTGTCTGGTAACTGATTTCCATGTCTCTGGTTAACTGCTTGTGTTCCACTTTCTTAACAGGCACACTCAGCGTCAAGGGACCATCCGGGGTACTAATCAGGCAACGGTTGCGAAAAGTTTGTTTCTCAAAACTCTCCATGCCTTCTATTTCTACCGTCTCCGGATGGATAAGGTACGCTTTGTACCAGTCTTTCGGCGCCATATATGCTATCGGTAGGGTCATTCGCAGTTCTTTACTCTTTTGCCTATGCGGTTCCAACGGATCTTACCTTTGTCCTTGTCTATGCTTAGCCATATAAATACTGGACGACCTACAATATGGTCCTCCGGCACAAATCCCCAATAACGGCTATCGGCACTATTATGCCTGTTGTCGCCCATCATCCAATAGTAATCCATCTCAAATTCATACTCATCCCCGATACGCATGGGCTTGAACTCATAGGCCTCCGCTATTCGCTTATAAACCCAGTAGTTATCCTCGGTAATCAGCAGTTTGTCTCCTCTCTTCGGGATATAAATGGGTCCATAGTTATCGCGTGTCCATTCGTTGTGCCCCAACGGATACACTTCGCCGCCGAACATCTCATGCTGAACTTGAATAGACGTGATATGCGGGGCTTTCTCCAATTCCGCTTTCATGCCTTTCGTCAGAGGGAATAGGTATAAATCATTGCGGTAGTGGTGCCGGTCCGCGAGGCTGATACCTGTCTTGTCCATTAACTTGGCACCCAATACAGAACCATCCGTACGTACCTCATAATTCAGCTGTACGCCTTCGCGGTCAGGTTCTCGCTCCCATTTAGAATCCTGAAATTCTGAACACTTCGTATAAATAACATTGTCTTTTATACACAGAGAATCACCTGGTTCTCCCACACAGCGTTTGACATAGTTCTCTCTTCGGTCAACAGGGCGGATTTTTACATCTTTCAGGTCTTTAGGAGAGATATGTATAAACCCGTATTCACCGGGGATATCCACACCTTTGTTACCGGATTGTTGCATTAGGCGGCGAAGGGTATAGTAATCCGGCGACTCGATTTTGGATAGAACCGTATCGCCTGCCGGAAAATTGAAAACCACGATGTCGCCCTTCTTCGGATGACTCCAACCGGCAAGGCGTTTATACTCCCAATGAGGATGGTCCAGATAACTCTTCCCTCCGCCTAACCATTTCGGCGCAGTATGCTGCATCAACGGCATGGATAACGGAGTCATCGGAACACGCGCTCCGTATGCCATCTTGTCAACATACAGAAAATCTCCAACTAACAGCGTCTTCTCCAAACTCGAACTCGGAATCTGGTAGTTCTGGAAAATATACAGATTGATGAAATAGACGGCTACTAATGCAAACACAATCGCGTCTATCCAGGAGAACAAGGTGTATAGAAATGCGTTCCCTTTCTTCTTTTGCCCCTCTGTTTCCTCCGGCTTGTATTTCCTCCACCATCCGTAATTAATGTACTTGGTGGTAAACGCATCAATAACCAGCGGCAACAGCAATAACCAGCCTAAACTTGCCCAATCGTTCCATGCTACCCACAGCACAAACACTACATACAACGCACTCCATACCCCAGCGCGAATCCATCCGCCGCGGGGTACTTCTGCAATTCGTTGCCTCAATGAGGCGAAAATCTTCTCTTTGATATCTTTCATTGTCTTTTTGTTATTCGTGGTTACATATCTCTTCTGCCGCCAGCACTGCGCCTAACGCGAAGCCTCTTCTCCCTTTTGCCACATGCGTAATGATAATGGTGTCCTCCTCGCTGTCCCATTTAACCTCATGCGTTCCGGGCACTTCACCCTCGCGGATGGATTCGATAGGAATATTCCGGCATACTGCTGTTCCGGTGTTACGGATGTCTTCCGCCAATGTCTTTGCCGTTCCGCTCGGTTTGTCTAACTTGTGGATATGGTGGATCTCTGTGATTGATGGCTTGTATCCGCCCTCACCTTGGGAGAGAGCAGGGGAAAGGTGCATAATCTCTTCGGCAAGCCATCGGTTCATCTTAAAAAATAGATTTACGCCTACGGAAAAATTGCTTTTCCAGACAAGCATGGGCTTTGGGTGAATACGTTTGTCTTCTTCCATCAGAGTTTGCGCATCCCAGCCGGTAGTGCCGCAAACTACGGGAATCCCTTGCTCCCATATCTTCCGTACATTCGTTTCTGCTGTCGCCGGAGTAGTGAACTCTATGGCTACATCTGCTCCGTTCAATTCAAAAACATCACCTGCGTCAATTCGCGACACCACTTCGTGACCTCGCTCATGGGCAATATCCTCTATCATATGCCCCATTTTACCGTATCCGATTATCGCTATTTTCATCTTTCTTGTTTAAGTGCCAATTTTATTAACTAAACGGGGTTTTCTTAAAACGTGGAATTTTTAGAAGTGCCCTTGCTTTCCACGGGTGCGCATATACGCATGCACCTAAAAAGCGTGCAAAATTACAAAAAAAAATCCATATATGCAAATGTATAAACGCAAAAAAGTGTCGAAACCGTTCTTTTGGGCAAAATCCGTCAATTTTTCTACATACAGTAGGTATTTTTACTATCTCGGAAAGGTAAAAATTGTTTTTCCTCTTGCGTATTTGAAAAAAAAGCAGTACCTTTGCGGCCGTAATGGCAAAAATAGGTGTTTTTGATAGTGGATACGGTGGTTTGACCATCTTGGATTCCATCCGTCGCGTATTGCCGGAATACGATTATTTGTATCTCGGTGACAATGCGCGTGCGCCATATGGCACTCACTCCTTCGAGGTCATCTACCGTTATACGCTACAGGCTGTCAATTTCTTGTTTGAACAAGGATGCACATTGGTCATACTTGCCTGCAACACCGCCTCGGCTAAAGCTCTGCGTACCATCCAGCAACACGACCTGCCCAAAATTAAGGATAAAAAGGTGAATGTTCTCGGGGTAATTAGGCCTACGGTGGAATCAGTGCCTTCCATTACAAAAACCGGACATGTGGGCATCCTTGCCACACCCGCAACCGTCTCCTCCGAATCCTACGTACTCGAACTGGAGAAAATAGCGAACGAATTGCGGGTTACTCAACTCGCTTGTCCTATGTGGGTGCCGCTCATCGAAGCCGGAGAGCACAACAGTCCGGGAGCGGATTATTTCGTGGATAAATACCTTCGTGCTATCCTCGACCAAGACCCGCTAATAGATACCCTTGTCCTTGGATGTACGCACTATCCTCTTCTCTTGAAGAAGATTGAATCATTCCTTCAAAATTACGCAATCACGAAATCACAAACTCACAGAATAACACCTATTTCTCAGGGTTCGCTTGTGGCGTCCAGCCTCGCCGAATACCTCGTTCGGCATCCCGAATACGCTTCACAACTATCTCTCAACGGCTCCTGCCGCTATCTGACCACAGAAAATGCGGACCGCTTCTCGCAATCCGCATCCCTTTTCCTTTCTGCGCCCGTCTTCGCAGAGCATATAGATTTATAGCTAAATCCTTATCCTACGCTTCCTTCCAGACTCACTTGTAGCAGTTTCTGGGCTTCCACCGCAAACTCCATCGGCAGTTTGTCCATTACCTCTTTGGCGTAACCGTTAACAATCAGTCCAACCGCATCTTCGATGCTGATACCTCTTTGGCGGCAGTAAAACAACTGGTCTTCGTTGATTTTGCTGGTCGTGGCCTCGTGTTCAACCGTCGCTGTCGGGTTGCTGATGATCATGTCTGGAAATGTGTGCGCTCCGCATAGGTCGCCTAATAGCAAACTGTCGCATTGGCTGTAGTTGCGCGCATTTTCCGCGTTCACTCCCATCTTTACCAAACCCCGATAGGCATTCTGACTGTGACCCGCGGAGATTCCCTTGGAGATAATACGGCTTCGTGTGTTCTTACCGATATGAATCATCTTGGTGCCAGTATCTGCTTGCTGGTAATTGTTCGTAACCGCCACAGAGTAGAATTCTGCCGTCGAGTTGTCGCCGCGCAGAATACAACTCGGATATTTCCACGTAATCGCACTGCCTGTTTCCACTTGTGTCCAACTCAAACGCGCGTTTTCATAGGTAATACCGCGTTTGGTCACGAAATTGTATATTCCTCCTTTGCCGTTCTTGTCACCCGGATACCAGTTCTGAACGGTTGAATATTTGACTTCCGCATCTTTGTGAACGATTATCTCCACTATCGCGGCATGCAACTGGTTCTCGTCACGCATAGGCGCCGTACAGCCCTCTAAATAAGATAAATATGCACCTTCGTCGGCTACTAATAATGTCCGCTCAAATTGACCCGTTTTGCCTGCATTGATGCGGAAATAGGTACTCAACTCCATCGGGCAGCGAACACCTTTCGGCACATAGACAAAACTGCCGTCTGAAAACACCGCAGAGTTGAGCGCCGCATAGAAATTATCTGTCGGAGGAACTACGCTGCCTAAGTATTTCTTCACCAACTCCGGATATTCGCGAACGGCCTCGCTAATAGAACAAAAGATAATGCCTTTCTCTGCCAATGTCTCGCGGAAAGTCGTCTTCACACTCACCGAATCCATGACAGCATCCACTGCCATATTACCGGCGAGGGCGGCACGTTCCTCCAATGGAATACCGAGCTTGTCGAAAGTCTTCATGATTTCTTCGTCTATCTCGTCCTTGGTTCCTTCTCCTTTGTCACTTTGCGACTTTGCTTTAGGAGCGGCATAATACGAAATGGACTGAAAATCAATCTCCGGAATGTCCAAATGTGCCCATGTCGGCATGGACATTGTTTGCCATTTGCGGAATGCTTTCAGGCGAAATTCCAACAGCCAATCCGGCTCACCTTTCTTCGCAGAAATAAGCCGGACTATATCCTCATTCAGCCCTGCGGGCACAATCTCTGTTTCTACATCTGTGGTGAAACCGTACTTGTACTCCTGTTCTGTTATGTCTTTGATGACCTTATCCATCGTTTTCTATTTCCTCTAGTGCATATAGTATATCTATTCCCTCTGGCAAAAAACAAAGCCGCCCTTTTATAGGCGGCTTAGAGGCCGGTAGCGGAGTCAAACCGCTCTATACGGTTTTGCAGACCGCTGACTAAGTCGCTCATCCAACCGGCCGTTTGCTTAACTTAACTCAAAAGCGGGTGCAAAGGTACAACAAAAATTTGACATACGCAAATATTTAGGCAATTTTCTGTGATTTTTTTGCATTAATTGGTACTTTTTACCTTATTTAACCCTTCTTTCACCCAAATCCTGACTAATCAGAAAAGACTCAAATCCGCCTCAGTGATGGTACCTTTGCTGCGCTTCTTTCCTCGCGAAGGATTCAGATTATTTGCAACACTTGGATTACTTGGTGCACTTGAAGCATCCGGATGACTCGTATCTTGGGGCGCACTCGGATGGCTCGGATTGGGAATCTTTAGTACGGAACGGATTAGCCTTTTCGTCTGCTCGTCTGTCCAGGTACATTTGTTGATCATCCACTCCAGGTATCCTGGGTCGATATGCGTCATGGATTCTATGCTTTCTCCCTTATGAGCTCCTTGGTTCAAGTAGTAATAATTGCCGTTTTTTGTCAGCCAACGGTCGTAACAGATGAATCCGAACTCATCTCTTTCCACCCATGCCCAACCGTGAGCGCCAACTTGCGCCTTGAATACCTCAATGGTCGCCAATACATCGTCAAGCGAATTATGTGCGCCCTCGAAAGGATGACCATAATACCGCGTATAGGCTGCCGTCAGGTTGTTATGAACTTTCTCGCCCTTCTCATCTACCATTCCAGCCGTATGGATACGTTCCAACAACAGCGCATCGTACCAACGCCTGTTCTCAAAATCAAAATCCAACCCTAAACGGCTCAGATTATAATGCAGAATAGGAGCGTCATAACCATTGCCGTTGTAACTCAACATGTCGCAACCGTCTGTAAACGAGATGAGTTCATCATAGATGCTGCGCAAACTTACGCCGTTCTCCAATAGAAATGCTTTGCTGATATGATGGACGGCTTCGGCCTCCGCGGGAATCGTAAAATCACCTTCAGGCAGAATATACCAGTCGCGTTGATCAAGGATTTGCCAACTTTCTGTCTCAAATTTTACTAACGACAATTGGATGATATGTTCTTTTTGCACGTCAAGACCCGTGGTCTCGGTATCAAAACATACTAATTGCATATATTACAAATATTTGATGTCAATACTAACTGCTTTAAAATCATTTATCTATATGATTGTTTTTTTTTCTAATATGAATGCATCATTACTAATGTTCAATAGTTCCTACGAGACCTCAACAACCTTTTAACGACCTTTTAACGACCTTTTAACGAGGTTTTTTAAATCGAGAAAATGTTGTATTTCTCCTCGTTTTGTAATTAATAATGGTTGACTATTATAAAATTTTTGGATAACTTTTGACGAACCTGTAAAATACCAATTATTGATTTTTAACACACCCTCTTATCGCTTTTTATTCCACATAAAGCACTAATCCCTTCAGATATTCGCCCTCCGGATGATAAATATTAATCGGATGATCCTGTGGTTGATGTAATTGATGCAAAATACGCACTTTTCGGCCTGCTTGTGCCGCCGCGCTGAATACCGCTAACCGGAATGATTCCTTATCAACTGCCTGAGAACAAGAAAACGTGAACAAGATTCCGCCCGGACGAATCATCTCTATCGCTTTCGTATTGATGCGCTGGTAACCCCGCAATGCATTCTTCACCGCATCGCGGTGTTTGGCGAAGGCGGGGGGATCCAGAATAATCAAATCATATGTTTTGCCTTGCTCTTTCTGAGAACTCAGGTATTCAAAAGCATCGGCGGCTACGGCACTGTGGTTGCTCGCCTCTGGGAAATTCTTTGCTACATTGATGTTCACCAAATCGATGGCTTTTTGGCTTACATCCACCGAATCGACTTTTCTTGCCCCGCCGCGTAATGCGTAAAGAGAAAAACCACCCGTGTAGCAAAACATGTTCAGCACATCTTTGTTTCGCGCATACCGTTCCACTAATGCTCTGTTCTCGCGTTGGTCTATGAAAAAGCCTGTTTTTTGACCCTTCAACCAATCTATTCGGAACGAAAGCCCGTTCTCTGTGCTCCAGTATTCTTCTGACTCACGCTGCTCAAGCCTATCTCGGGAAGAGATTAACCATCCTGTTTTCTGGCCCTCTATCGCCGCCTTGAAAGGTAACGTGTCATCGCTCTTATAATAGACATTCTGCACTTGTGGCACTTCTGCTATTACTGCGTCAGCTATCTCATTGCGGCATACGTGCATGCCTACTGAATGTGCCTGAATGACTGCGGTCTCTGCATATACATCAACGATTAATCCCGGCAGAAAATCTCCTTCACCGTGTACCAAACGGAAGGTGTCATTATGTGGCTGAATACGCTCCTCTGAATGTGGATAATTCACTAATCCTATAGACTCTCTCATCCGGTAAGCCGCGCGTATCCGTTCGCGCCAGAAATCCTTCGGCAGTTCCTCTACTCCAAACGCCAATATGCGCACAGCGATTGAACCCACTTGCCAATGACCTGTTCCTAATACCTCGTTTGCTGACGAACGTACACACACCAACTCGCCTTCATCGGGCGTGTCACTCGTATGACGAGCGTCCAGTATTACTCGCTGGATGGCTCCGCTGAACACCCACGGATGAAATCGTTTCAGCGACTCCTCTTTCTTCGGCTTTAAGATAATAGTAGTCATACTTCGTCCCTTCGTCCTTTGTCCCTTTGTCACTTCGTCCCTTTGTCCCTTTCCCGTCACTCTACTCCGTGGGTGAGGTCATGGTATGCATGAAGACTCAGATTGTCGCTCACATACTTGAAACTGTGTAGCTTTTTGAATCCTAATGCAGCGATGAACGCCAACTCCATGTCGAACACGCAATCTTTATAATCCGAGGCCAATACAAAATCGCAGTTAGTATAGCATAACGCGCGCTTGAACTTCGTCTCTTGTCCTCCGTCCTTCAGCCCTTGACCCTCATATTTCGTACATTCCAGTACAGGCTCCTCATATGTCACGTTCGGGTGGTTAAGACGTACTTCGGTCACCTCTACCCAAGTGCCCAAATCAAAGTTCGCACTTCCGGCATAGCCGATATTGTACAACTCCGAATCACGGTCAATCCCTTGAAGACTCCTTATGATGTTTATCGCGCCTACGCCCGTGTAGAGCAGAGTAGCATCTTGTAAATCCACTCCGAAAACTTCGATTGCTTGGTCAATCAAGGTTTGCTCGCCTTCTTCTGCCATAATAATGTACTTTTTCATACCATTTCAATTTATCATGCAAAATTACAAAAAAAAAATGAATTACGCAAATTTTGATTTTCGATTTTTGATTTTTGTGCAAAATATAATACTTTTATATGTGATTAAGAGTAGTTTTTCCCTAACTCACGCGACTCCGAGATCCCAAGATTACGATGGATTAACATTAACTTTTTTGAACATTTTGGAGCATTTTAATGTAAAATCCATGAATTTTTGAAAATATTTGCCTAAAAATTTGCATATGTCAAAAAAAAGCAGTACCTTTGCAGTCGCTTTTCGAAAATTAATCTTCCTGACCTTTTTCGGGAATGTTAATATTAGAAGAGATTTAGCAGCGCGGAGTAGAGCAGAGGTAGCTCGTCAGGCTCATAACCTGAAGGTCGGTGGTTCGATCCCATCCTCCGCAACTACATAAACGATGATGAAAAAACACATTCTTTTTTTTCTGACAACTATCACGCTCTTCGCCTATGCGGAGGAGCGTGTTTCATTTGATACCCTCCAATCCGATTGGCGGAGGTTTACGAACAAAACAGTGGTTATCTCTACGCCGCTCGTCGTGTGCGGGAGTTTCTATGATAGTCTCGTTCTTGCACCTGAGAGGCTCTTCTGCCCTGAAGAACGAGCCATAGGACTCGCCGATGGAGACAGTACGGATTACTTGACTCGCGCGCTCCACAACCGGGATGTTTCACTTTGCCTTCATTGCCGCAATCAGTATTACAAAGTGCGCACAGGAGACATTGTGCGCAATCTAAAAGCACGGGTAACTGGAGAACGACAACTCCTTACCGGCAAATCAATTCGTACCCGCCATTTGCCCAATGAAAGACTCCCTAAACCACGCAAAGGAGAAATCCGTATCGTTGGCGCTAACATCGAGAACTATTTCGCCGACCTCGGTGGATATGCGCATAAGAGGACCACACCGCAACAATTGCTTCTTAAAACCCACAAACTGACGCGTGCTATGCGCGCCATGAATGCGGACATCTTCGCGCTATGTGAAATGCAGGTGGGAGACAAAGCACCACGCTTGTTGCTCGACGAACTCAATAAAAACGGCGCACACTACGCCTATGTTACCATACCGATGGAGAATAAGGACAGGATAGGCGGCTGTATTGTTTACGATTCGCTCCGTGTACGGCCTTATGCACAACCTCTCTCTGCCTATGCGGACACCGCCGACCATTACCATGCACGTATGTTCGCGGTGCCTTTCGAGGAGGTAACTTCCGGCAAACGCTTTATCATTTCGCTCAACCATTTCAAATCCAAAAGACCCGGACGGACACACTACGACACCAATATGCGGCGAATGCAAAACACCGATTCGCTACTCGCTTTGCTGCCAAAAGCTGCAGAGACATTCGATGACTCCGATATCCTACTCCTCGGAGATTACAACTGTTATACGCAGGAGCAACCTATTCAAACGATTGTGCGGGCAGGGTATGCCGACATGCTCCCTCTCGGACACGCAAAGGACTATTCATACTCCTTCAAAGGAGAAGTAGGATATCTTGACCGCTGTTTCGCGTCTCCTTCAATGGCTTTACAGATAGTACGCGTCAGGCCTTGGCATGTCAATGCGGACTGGTATTAC
>Ga0247610_10006269_pt1 | contig 12410 bp, 13 predicted proteins | sample 174DNAGHGhighgp2_FD_193483 | JGI IMG/M metagenome (GOLD analysis project Ga0247610, IMG submission 193483) | Sheep rumen microbial communities from Palmerston North, Manawatu-Wanganui, New Zealand - 1742 DNA GHGhigh gp2 | ecosystem: Host-associated > Mammals > Digestive system > Stomach > Rumen...
GAGAACGATTATTGCTCAGTGCAAATTTTAAAGTCGGATACCATCCGACACAACGAACATAGAAAAAATCGCACTGCACTATTTGCACTATCTGCACTTTGGCGGGTGAAAGTGCAAAAAGTGCAGAAAGTGCAGAGCAAATTTTTAAGAAAGAAACTAAATACCGAAGATAGATATGAAAGTTTATCACGGAAACATTGTAACGGTAGATGAGCAGAATAGCATCTATAAATACCTTGTAGAAGACAAAGGACGAATCGTGTATGTTGGTGAAGTGTTGTCGAAGGAGTATAAGGAGGCAGAGGTGATTGAGTTAGGCAAGAAGGCTCTTGTTCCTTCGTTTGTGGATACGCATCAACATTTTGCCTCGTTTGCTATCTTCCATTCGGGATTGAATGTGATGGACTTTACTTCGAACAAGGAGATGTTGGTTGCTATTAAGGACTACGTTGCAAAGGCAGAGGAGAAGAGTCTGTTAGCTTTTGGAGCATCACCCTATTCCGTAAAGGAAAAACGGCTGATTAATCGTGAGGAGTTGGATAGTGTATGTCCGAATAAACCGATGATGATGGTGAAATACGACGGGCACGCGTGCGTGGTAAATAGTGTGTTACTGAAGAAGTTGGATAAGAAGCTGAGCAAGTTGCGTGGCTACCATCCTGAGAGCGGAGAGATGAATCAAGAGGCATTCTTTGCGGTGTCGGACTATATTTCCAATTCGATATCTATTCCTAACATGATTCGTAATATGCAGAAGGCGGTGGACTATGAAGCGGCGCATGGAATAGGGATGGTACATACAGTGAGTGGAGTAGGTTTTCCTCTGAACGCAGATATTACGATTGAGAAGTTGTTTGCTAAGAGTGTTCAGAACGGATTCCAGATTCGTGTGTTCCCGCAATCGATGGATACAAGTGTAGCGACAAGCAGAAAGTTGCCGCGAATAGGTGGTTGTTTCGAGTGTGCGTTGGATGGATGTTACGGTTCACAAGATGCGGCTATGATTGAGCCGTATGTGAATGACAAGAACAATAGCGGTGTTCTGTACTACTCGGATGAGAAAGTGATAGCGTTTTGTAAGAAAGCAAATCGGATGGGTTTGCAGATAGAGATGCATGCGATAGGTGACAAGGCATTTGAGCAAGCAACGAAGGCTTTGAAGGCAGCATTGGACGATTTTCCTAGAGAAGACCACAGACATGGTATCATTCACGCATGTCTGCCGACGAAAGAAGGTGTGGATATATGTGCAAAGTATCATATTAATTTGTTGATGCAGTCAGCATTTGACAATTGGCGACAGGAGCCGCCGGAATATACAGAGAGTATCTTGGGTAAGGAGCGTAACGCACAACTTAATCCGGTGAAAACGTTTGTTGAGAAAGGATGTGTAGTAGGACAGGGTAGCGATGCACCTTGTACGAATCCGGATCCGTTGGATTGGTTGTATCGGGCTTGTAACCATACTAATCCGAGTCAATCGGTAGATGTCTATACGGCATTGCGCATGTTGACGTATAACGGATGTTATCAGACGTTTGATGAGAAAGAGCGTGGCACATTGGAAGTTGGAAAGATAGCCGATATGGTTATTTTGTCCGAGAGCCCGTACGACGTAAAACCGCAGAATTTGCGTCAATTGAAAGTAGAGAAACTAATCCTTTCCGGTGAGGAGTATAAGCCGCAGAGTCAATCGTTGGCATCTGTCATTTGGAAAGGAATTACTAATAATCAGAAATATTAATCATCAAAATACACTATTATGGAAGATAAGAATTATTGCATGAGTTCGTACTTAACGTTTCGTTATGTAGAAGATCCGAATAAGCAGTTTAAGGAAGGCTTACATCATACTTTGGATATGCCTTTCCCTGAAGAGGAGAAAGTATTGGTACGGACAGCCGAAGATATAGCAAAGGCATATAAGGAGATGTTTGCTGAGAAACAGAAAGATACGAAGTTGGGTATTTTGCTTTCCGGAGGTATGGATTCGGCTTGTTTGGCAGCATTCCTGAAACCGGGTACGGACGCTTATACCTTCCGCTTTATGGATGGTACATTCTCGACCGGAGATATGGAGCGTGCAAAGCTCTATGCAGAGAAATATAAGTTGAATCTACACTATGTGGATATCAATTTTGATATAGTGAAGAAGCATCTTCCGGCATTGATGAAGATGAAAGGTGCTCCCGTGCATTCGATTGAGCCGCAAATCATGGAAGCTGCTCTGCAAGCGAAGAAAGACGGAGTAGAGCAAATAGTAGCCGCTGACGGCAGTGACTTGGTTTTTGGAGGTATGGACAAGATGCTTTCAAAAGATTGGGATTTTGATGAGTGGGTAGATTTCTATACGTTCTTGGATCCAAAGAAAGTGCTTAAAGAGCCGGTTTCGATGTCGCATATCTATGAGCGTTACCGTTTGCCGAATAACAAGATTGATTTCTTGCGTTTCCAAGATGAGATTTTTGCTCATGAATCAAGCGGATCTTATTGCAACGCGGTTATAACTGCGGGAATGAAGTATGTTCCACTCTTCGATCCTTCAGGAATGGTGAAGATGGCTGAACCTTTGGATCTGAAGCGTGTACGCAGTGGAGAGTCGAAATATCTGATTCGAGAGGTGTTCCATATGTGTTATCCCGAGATACCTATTCCTGAGAAGACACCGATGCCGCGTCCGGTAGATATCTATTTCAAAGATTGGGCGGGTCCGACTCGTCCGGAGTTCCGCAGGGATATTGATATGGAATCGCTTACTGGAAATCAGAAATGGTTGCTTTATTGTTTGGAGGAATTCTTGAATATGGTAGATCCGATTACGGTAGGCTATACGACAGGTGTGTATGATCTGTTTCATATAGGACATTTGAATTTGCTTCGTAAGGCAAAAGAACAATGCGACTATTTAATAGTAGGTGTCTCTACAGATGACTTGGTAGAGTATAAGGGAAAACGCTCTGTGATTCCGTTTGAAGAGCGGAAGGAGATTGTAGGTGCTATCAAGTATGTGGATGAAGTTGTTACACAGGAGAACATGGACAAACTCGGTGCATGGAAGAAATACCATTTTGATGTTATGTTTGTAGGGGATGACTGGAAGGGTACGGATAAGTGGAATAAGATCGAAGCAGAATTGGCAGAAGTGGGTGCGAAAGTGGTGTATTTCCCTTATACGAAAGGGACGAGTAGCACACTGATAAATGAGACGTTGATTCGACTTCGTGGATAATAGATATAAGGGAACATATGAGGCAAATGACTACTGAAGAATTCAAGCAAGTTATGCTTGATATTCTAATTAAAATTGATTCTTTTTGCCGTCAAAATAATATTGAGTATTTTTTAGAGGGCGGCACTGCTATAGGAGCTATTCGTCATAAGGGTTATATACCTTGGGATGATGATATTGATATAGCTATGACTCGACCAAATTATGAACGTTTCATTCATTCTTTTGGTGGAGTGTATGATCATCTTGACCTTTTTGCTCCAGAACTGGATGCTAATTATTATGCTTCATATGCTAACGTATGTGATAATCGGACTCTGTTGGAAGAAGATATGTTTGTCCATATGGGCTATGACCTTGGAGTAAAAGTAGATATTTTTCCAATAGATGCTTGTGAGGATGATATAAAAGTATGCAATAGATGGCATTACGTTATTCGTATTATAAATAATATCCTTTCTCGTCGTCATCGAAATATGGAATATACTTGGAAGCATAATAAGTTTAATTATTTAACATGTACAATAGTTCGGGTATTAACATCGCCAATTAAGTACAAAACGTGGATGCATTGGTTACTTAAGATAGTAACTCGTTGTGATTATCCTACTGCAAATTATGCATATCATGCTTCTTTACCATATAAAAAAGTAACTCGTTGTCCCAAAAAAGTTTTTGAAGAATATGTAGATGTTGAGTTTGAAGGATATATAGTTAGAAATCTTAAAGATTTTGATACGCACTTACGAACGATATTTGGAGATTATATGCAATTACCACCGGTAGAACAGCGTGTGGGACATCATGGTTTTACGGCATATTGGAAAGATTGAGTGATATGAAGACAATTTTGCTTGTTTTTGGAACGAGACCCGAGGCGATTAAGATGTGTCCTCTGGTAAAAGAATTCAAACGATTCCCGGACTTGTATGACACCAAAGTATGTGTTACCGGACAGCATCGTGAGATGTTGGATCAAGTGCTACGCATTTTTGATATCCGTCCTGACTATGACCTAAACATTATGAAACAGGGACAGGATCTATATGATATCACATCTCGTGTTTTACTTGGCATGCGTGATGTTCTGCAACAAGTAAAACCGGATGTAGTTCTTGTTCATGGTGACACAACGACATCCACGGCAGCCGCATTGGCAGCGTTTTATCAGCAAATTCCTGTCGGGCACGTGGAGGCGGGTTTACGCACCAATAATATCTATTCTCCTTGGCCGGAAGAGATGAATAGGCAAATAACGTCGCGTATAGCTACCTATAATTTTGCTCCTACGCCTTTGTCCAAAGCCAACCTTCTAAAGGAGAATGTGAAGGAAGAAAGCATCATAGTTACCGGTAACACGGTGATAGACGCACTACATCAAGTCGTCCATCAGATCAAATCAAACGATTCAATCGCAATAGAGCTAACGGATCAATTACGACAAGCGGGATACGAAGTATCGCGCCTCGATTCCGGCAGAAGATTAGTGCTTATCACCGGGCATCGTCGTGAGAATTTCGGTCAGGGATTCATTAATATATGTACTGCACTCCGCGATCTTGCAAATCAATTCCCCGATGTGGATTTTGTATATCCAATGCATTTGAATCCAAATGTGCGTAGACCCATTCATGAAATCTTCGGAGAAAAAACAGATGCATGTAAAAACATGTTCTTTATCGAGCCGCTTGAGTATCTGATGTTCGTCTATTTGATGGAAAAGGCTTATTTGGTGCTTACCGATAGTGGAGGAATTCAAGAAGAGGCTCCAGGCTTAGGAAAACCTGTCCTGGTAATGCGTGATACCACGGAACGTCCTGAAGCCCTTGATGCCGGCACGGTGCGCCTTGTAGGTACGGATTATAATATGATTGTTTCATCTGTTACCGAATTGCTTTGTGATGCAGAGGTTTATAGCCGTATGAGTAATGCTGTTAATCCTTATGGAGATGGCAAGGCTTGTGGCAGAATTGTTAATTGTTTAAAATGAGAGAATTATGATACCCAAGGTTATTCATTATTGTTGGTTCGGTCGCGGTAAAAAGCCGGAATTGGCTATTAAATGTATTGAGTCTTGGAAACGCGTGTTACCAGAATACGAACTTAAGGAATGGAATGAGGACAATTTTGATTTGGACATGTATCCTTATGTTCGTGAGGCTTATAAGAGTGGTAAATTTGCGTATGTGACAGATGTGGTTCGGCTTTATGCTCTCTATACCGAGGGTGGCGTGTATATGGATACCGATGTCGAGGTGCTCAAGCCGCTTGATCCATTTTTGCATCATACTGCTTTCTCCGGATTTGAAGATGAGGAAAATGTACCAACCGGTATAATGGCAGCTGAGAAGGGGAGCCGATGGGCAAAAGAAAATCTGGATTATTATCAGGGTCGTCATTTTATCAAACCGGATGGTTCTTTTGACACCACCACGAATGTAGTCACTATCACTAACTATATGATCCCGTACGGCTTGAAACGCGATAATACGTATCAGGATTTTCCTGGCTTGATTACATTCTATCCGAATGACTATTTTTGCCCCAAGGATCATGTTACCGAAAATATCTATTTGACATCTAATACTGTTACGATTCACCATTTTGCCGCGAGTTGGCACTCCCCGATGAATCGGTTCAAACATAAAATTATTCGTTGGGTAAAGATTCATACCGGCATCCGTATCGGGCGTAAGAAGTCATAAAATAGGCACATTTCCATGATTTTTCTCAAGAAATATTTGCATATATCAGAAAAAAGCAGTACCTTTGCAGCTGGTTTTGTGTTCAATGTAAAAAACACGAGCAATCGATATGTGTTCAATGCAGAAAGCACAAAACATAAAATTATGCTCAATACATAAAGCAGATTAAGCTATGAAAAATCTGATTGATAAGCACAGACGTTACTACAAACAAACGCCTATGACGATTATTCGTCAGTGTGGAACGGAGATTAACTGGGATGTGCCTTTGTTGGCTGTACGCGGTCAAAAAGGTGTTGGTAAAAGTACGATTATGCGCCAGTATATTCGGCAACACTACTCTGTATCGGACAAGTCGGTGCTTTATTGTTCGTGTGATGGTGCGTACTTTGCTTCGCACACTTTGCTTGATCTGGCGGATCAGTTCTATAAAACCGGCGGCAAACATCTGTTCTTGGACGAGATCCACAAATATCCCAACTGGAGTCGTGAGATCAAAGAGATGACCGACTTGTATTCGGACATGCGAATCGTCATTAGCGGTAGTTCGCTGTTGAGTATGCAGCAAGGAGATGCCGATTTGAGTAGAAGGTGTATCAATCACGATATCCCCGGACTTAGTTTCCGGGAGTTCTTGCGTTTCTATAAAAACATAGACCTGCCCAGATATACGTTGGAGCAGATTCTTGAGAACCCCTGGCCATTGGTCGAAGAGGTGACTGATAAATGTCGGCCGCTCCAATATTTCTCGGAGTACTTGCAATATGGCTATTATCCTTATTTCCTGCAATTGAAGAACATTGTGGATTATTATTCGGCAGTTGAGAACACGGTTAGTTATATTATTGACGATGAACTGCCGCGTATCTGCAAAGTTTCCATCGAAAACACGCGAAAAATCAAGGCACTGGTGAATATCTTAGCTAATTCGGTGCCCTATGATATTGACATCAAGCGTTTGTCCGTGCAAAGCGAGTTGCAACGGGCAACCATCTTGGAGTACCTCACTTATCTGGACAAAGCCAAGATTCTTCGGCTTATCTATTCCGATTATGTGAACGCCAAGAAAATGCAGAAACCGGATAAAGTGCTCATGGATAACAGTAATATGCTTTATACCTTAGCCGCGCAAGAACCCAATATAGGTACTATTCGCGAGTGCTTTGCAGCGAATCAATTGGCTTTCGCTCATTTGGTAGAGTACGGCAAGAATCACGGAGATTTTAAGATTGACGGCAAGTACATCTTCGAAGTGGGCGGTGCTGATAAAGACTACGAGCAAATCGCCGACCTGCCCAATTCATACATCTTGGCCGACGATATGGAGTTCCCATATGGTCATAAACTTCCGTTGTGGATTATCGGATTCTTGTATTAACAATTTTCAAAATATAAAATAGTTTCTTTATAATGTTAACAGCTATTATTTGTACATATAATCGTGCCAAGTACATCGGCAATCTCTTGGAGAGTATCGCTGCGAATGATTTGGAGAAGAGCGAATACGAGATCCTCTTGGTGGATAATAACTGCACGGATAATACGCGCGAGATATGTGAGACATTTGCTGAGGCTCACAAGGATGTGCAGTTCCGTTATACGAATGAGCCGGAGCAAGGACTTTCTGCGGCACGCAATCGAGGTATCAAAGAGGCAAAGGGCGATATATTAGTCTATGTAGATGATGATGCTTTAGTGGATACATGGTATCTAAGAACGATAGCGGATTATATGTATGCTCATCTTGAGATAAGTGCGATCGGAGGAAAGATTATACCGTTGTATGAGACGGAAGAACCGAAGTGGATGTCGCCTTATACGAAGACGTTGCTGACGGCATGGATGGATTTCGGTGATGAGATACGTCCTTTCCCGAGAGGGAAATTTCCCGGAGGAGGTAACTCGGCTTATCGTGCAGAGGTGTTTGAAAAAGTCGGGTTGTTCAATACCGAATTAGGGCGTAAAGGTGATAGCCTCATGGGAGCGGAAGAAAAGGATATTTACGACAAGATGGAGGCTTTGGGTATGAAGTATATGTACGTGCCGGCTATGACGCTTCATCATATCATTCCGCAGCGCAAATTAGAGAATGATTACTTCGATAAATGGACGTACCAAATTGGTTTGAGTGAGCAAAAACGTACGAAGGCTATTGGTAAAGGTAAGTATATAAAACGACTTGTTAACGAAGGTATAAAATGGGGCGGAACGGTTGTACTATTATGTCTATATACAATTAGTTTCCAACCTGCGAAAGGCTGGAAACTAATTCAATTCCGTTCTAATGTGACGAAAGGGCTGTTGCTACCAAATAGCGAGCCACAGGGGTAGGTGCCCATTTCTTTTCATATTGCGCCAACACTTTATCCTTAGAGATGTCCGGTAAGTTGACAAGGTCTTCTTTTACTTTCTCCCAATTCACTTGATCTTGAGGAATATATCCCATTTCTTCCGTTTCGACTACTTCTTCCTCAAAAGGTAAATACCACTTGACAGATAATTTATCAGTAATAATTGCAGTACCGACGATGAAACTTTCCATGAAACGGTTTGGAATGCTCAATCGATACCCTGATACATTATAATTGTATTGAAAACCTGATACATAGGCACAAAACTTGTTAAGGGGTACAATTAACTTGGAGTTTATTTGTGGTTCTTCCATTGTTCCCGTATTTATTAAGCGTGCATCATATTCAGTTCCTAAACCTTGCATGATTTGTGCTACCCGGGTGCGTTTTTCGTTTGGATGATTAAGAGATTGACACATTCCCATTATATTGGATTCAGAATTCCAGTCGATGGGTGTATTTGTATTTCCTCGAGGTCCACATGCATTGCCATAATAGCACATAACTTTTCGATTGGCTTGTTTTACAGCGTCATTTCTATAATTATCCCAACCGTTACGAAGAGCGGTATAACTATTCCCGTCCGATAGGCGTCTAAAACCGACAACGCAAGGTTTAATTTTGTTTATGTCATTTTTATCTATATGTAGTGGCAGCCTTTCTCCAATTTGTCGAACTTTTAGTTTCTTATCTTTATGCCGATAATCGTAGAACGGCGAATATACATCATCTGCTAAACGGAATCCTTTTTCCAGATCTATCTCTTTCGGGCATTGCATCTTGAAATACACTTTGACCTTCTTTAGTAAGTCGCCGTCTATTCCGGCAGGACTATCACAGCAATCTATGCAGAAAGCATGGCGGTCACCATCTTTCTTTACATATCCCTCCATAGTATATGTATCTTCCAGAAAATGTAGGGCTAATTGATGCATTATGCCGCCAAGATGAGGCCAATCCGGAAGAATCGTAGAGATACGGTAGAACCAATCACAGCGGAATTTTAATTTTATTTCTCCTAAACGCTCTAACTCGTATAATCCAAGGATAAATACCTGAAAGGGACGCCAATTAGGCGTTATTTTGGTAATGATAACGGTAGGGATATTCTTACTCATATGATTTTAGGAATTTCAAAATCAGTATATTTCGTGGCTAAAATCGGTCGGAAGAGGAGCTTATCCAAAAGCATGGAATATATGATATGCGATAGATAAAGTCCTTTCTGCCCAGCAAAAGACTGATAGTAATGGCAGTACAATTGTGCATCTTCGAAACAATATCCTCCAGCAAGGAAGTAATGGCTAATGATTTTCTTTTCAATGATGTTGGTTACATAGAAATTATCATCTACCGCCACGTAACTTTTGTTTTGCGGATTCACCCAAGGCAGGGATTCAAGCGGATAGATGACTACACCATTTTGCGGGACTAGTTCTCCTGAGAAACTACAATCGGCATCTTTGATGAAGATAGCACCTTCTATATGTGCTTTTCGGATTGTTAAGTAGATTGTTTCAGGTTGAGAAATTGTCGGGTTTTCCAAGATCACTATCTCTGCTTTAGACAACCCGATACGGTAGAATTGTTCCATAAGGCGCGTTTGCAAGTCATGTCTGTTATCCAAAGAACGCAGTATAGTGAAATAGATATGATCAAAGAGCGAAAGATCCAATGCTTGGACAGCTTTGATACAGGGCATCAAACCATCTTCGTCCTTGACGAAAACAGGCGGAAGAGTATTCAGATACTCAGTTTTATAGGATGCTATAGGGACGATGAGGTTAAACGGCATAGAGCAATTTTGTTAGTTCAGTTTTTAAATCATCAACAATAGCGTCTTCTGTCGCATATTGCAACACGCGCAACAAGTTCAGCACTTGTAGAGGCAGGTAATATGCATTATACCAACTATATTGTTGGAAGTAGGTATCCAATTCCGTATCAATCTTACGTGAGATGATTCCTAAGCGAATCGGATCATACGGCTTGGTATATAATTTGGATGACCATATATGCGCCGAATCCTGTCTCAGTTTGACAATATCCAGCAGCGGTGACTCGATGAACGAATCCAAGAAGTCAATGAGGTAATACGTATTGGCCGTAAAGAGTATATTAGAGAAAGTCAGATCACCATGACAAATACCGACAGGCAAACGCCAGTCAGAGATAGCGGTAAGTAAGCGTTCTGACTTCTCTATGATGGAAGTCAGGGTATCATCTTTGCAAATATGGGTATTCGCGGCTATTGTTTTTTTTACGGAAAGGAGTTTTCTATTTACTATATCTGCTGGAATGACTTGTATTGGCGAATGCGTTAACTCTTCCTCGATAAAATGGATTAGGGTATGGACGAAATAATCTATTTGCTCAAAACCTGCGGACTCAAAATACTCCATAAAATTGCGGGAGTAGATGTAATCCATTTTAATGGACGCGCCGTTTTCGTTGTGTTCGGTAGTAATTATATGCGGGGTTTGAAAACCGTTATAATGAAAGGCGGTAGCTTGTTCTTGTTTCGCTGCCTGCCGCATTAACCGTTCCGCTTTATCTGCATCGTAACAACGCTTATACACATATAGGTTCGTCCCCTCCCGAACGATATCTATACTGAATCCGCTATGTCCCTTTACGATTAATTCCATTTTAATCTGAATACCAACTGTTTGTTATTTGAATACATTGTGCTCCGCTTGCTTGTGCCGCTTGGATGCCTATCTCCGTATCTTCAAAAATCAGGGTTTCTTTCGGATTAACGTGTAGAGATTCCATGACGCGTACATAGATCTCCGGATCAGGTTTGCCGTGGTGTACGTCATTTCCGCTTTGAATCAGATCAAAGTCTTTCTCAATACCCAGATAGGTCACAACATTTTGTAAGTTCTCTTTGCGTGCGGTTGAAGCGATAGCTGTTTTTATATTGCTATTATGCATAGAACGAACAAAATCCAACAGTCTTTTATTCGGGCGCAGCAAATGGAAGTGCTGAGGATAGAGTTCTTTCTTACGTTCTCTTATGGCTTGTGCTATTTGCGGATCGCGGATATCCATCATACGCATAAAATCATCATAGCGTAAACCAAAAGCGGCGCGATACGCCTCCTCTGTCAGAGTAAGTCCTTGTTCGTAGAATGCCTTTTGGTAGGCATGGTAGTTTGCTGCAAACGTGTCGGCTAACGTACCATCAAAATCGCATATAATAGCATTAATCATAAAAAGCGTTTTAATTCTTCAGGTGTTCCGTACGAATAATACTCTTCCATCGGAGCCAGATACACTTTCTCTCCGGTTGCAATCAGGTAGTTATACAGTAATGAAACATAGTATTCCGGTTTTGCAAAGTTCTGTTCGTTCATCAACTGATGTGCCACTTCCTTGAATCGCTTACCGGAACTAAAGAAGTACGCACCGCACAAGGCATGGTTGCTTATCACTTCTTTTTCTGCGGTTCTAATCACTACATTATCATCATCAATCTCTGCATAACTATATTTCGGACTATCGCTCTCAAACGAAACTAATGCGCCACCTTCAGCCTTATCACCCGACTTGGCCAATGCAGTCTTGATAAGTTCAATAAATCGCTTGCTCTGAAACTCTAAGTCGCAATCCATCACCACCACCGCATCATTATCGTCAATAGCACACTCTGCCATCAAGCATGTCTCAACCGCTCCTCGGGTCGTCTGGCGTACGGAAAAGATCCGGGCTTCTGGCAAGAATGCTTGTATACCTTTGTCAATGCCGTATTCGTCAATATGGTTTTGCCGCACGATAAATGAGTACTTTATCTGCAATCCTCCCGCATGTACACTGCTAATAGCACGCTTAAACAGCGGTATCCCATGCAACTGTATCAATGGTTTCGGTGTCGTCCATCCTTCTTTTATGAACCGACTCCCTTCTCCTGCCATCGGCATAATAATATGTAGAGGACGCAAAGTCATAAATTCTGTTGAGGTAACACTTTATATTTATACAATGGCCAAGCCAAAGCAGCAAGAGAAATTAATATACTAAGAATCAGTAGAACAAAGCACCATTTGTCAACTTTTAATGCATCCGGAATGAATTCCATGTGGATAGAATGTTCTCCAGCAGGAATAACGGCAGCACGGAGCA
>Ga0247610_10006271_pt1 | contig 12406 bp, 13 predicted proteins | sample 174DNAGHGhighgp2_FD_193483 | JGI IMG/M metagenome (GOLD analysis project Ga0247610, IMG submission 193483) | Sheep rumen microbial communities from Palmerston North, Manawatu-Wanganui, New Zealand - 1742 DNA GHGhigh gp2 | ecosystem: Host-associated > Mammals > Digestive system > Stomach > Rumen...
TGGTTTGCCAGCCAACTGCTCAGCGGCGTGCATCACCAGGTGGCCGCCGGCAGAGAAACCCATGCAGCCTATGCGGTCTGCTCTAATACCATAATCATCTGCGTGGCTGCGCACGTCGTCAAGGGCTTTGCACAGGTCGTTGAAGCCTGCGGGGAAGCTGCGTCCTCTGGAACGGAAATGATAGGCGTAGGCCGCCCATCCGGCATGGCTGTATTCCAGCACGAAAGCTGCTATGCCCTGCTGGCGCAGCCATAGGGCCACGTCGGTGCCCTCTGTCTCCTTGTCAAGCCAGAAATAGCTGCCTCCAGGACAGACTATGACTCCCGTTCCAGTAGGATTGTCTTCAGGGATATAAGCCGTAAGCCTGTAAGAATGGGCAACTGACAATGAGGCCAACTGAAAAAGAAAGAAAAGAAACAGATATCTCATCAGTTCAGTTACAACTTGGTCACAAGGGCGTCGAGGTCTGTGAAGAAGCTCTTCTCCTGCTCGCCTATAGCCTGGAGCAGGTCGCCCAGGTCATCGTAAGTATAGTTCTCTCCTACCCTTCTCTTGAATATCCTGGAAGCCTTGTATGCAAACTCACGCCACATGTCGCCAATCTCTGTCATGCGCTCCGAATAGCCGTTGAGTTCTTCTATGCCTGTAATGTCGGCAGCCTCTTGCAGGAAAGCGCCATATATGAAGCGGAAACCGGCACCGCCGGTACCTATCTCTTCCAGCATCCTTATCACCTGCGCCAGGTTAAGCTTCGCCCTCCTTTCACCCATGGTCTTCTCCCAGTCGCGTATCCGCTTCGAGAGGAAGAGTATGCCGTTTGTTCCGACAAAGGGCACGAACTTTGGTTGCGACACCATGTTCTTGCACGTCTTGTGTATGCTTTTCAGTATCAGCGGCTTCAGGTCGGGCAACTGCTCCGGCATCTTCTTTATCCAGTACATCTGGCCCATCAGCGGGTATGTGCCGCCCTTGGCGAAGCGCACCTTCAAAAGGTCCTTGCCACTGATGGTCACCTTCTGCGTGGCGTTGGAATCGAGCACGGTGTAGTCACCGCTACTGTCGTCCTTGCCTGTGATGCAAATATTGTGGCCATTGAAATGGAAACGGTATTCAATGGGTATGTAGGGCAGGAAATACATCCCCACGACGCACCCCACAGGTGTTTTCTTCTCCAGCACCAGCTTGTCCAGGTCGCGCATGGCGTGCTCCTTGTTCAGATAGCGCCTGGTGGCAGTCTTTATGCCCAGCAGCTTGGTGACCCGCTTGAACAGCACGCCGGGGAATGTGCGGAACGACGTGACGGGCATCCCTGACATCTTCACAAACGGCAAGTGGGTGAAAAAGAGGCCGCTGGCAAGACCGAAAATCATCGGCTCCGACAGGTCGACCCCATGGAAGCGGAGCAGTGTCGAGATGGCCCCATTCTCGCAATGGGCCGTAGAGCGGTGACTGATGTTCAGTTCATGGTTCATGGTTCAAAGATTTCAGCTCCTCCACCGTGGTGCGCAGAGCGTCAGCATATCTGCCAAGGGTCTCATCATCGAGCTTGGCAAAGTTCTCAGGGGCAAGATGTTTGCGTATGTGGCGCTTCGATATTCCAGTATAGTCCGACAGCAGGTCAATGGTCATAAGGTTCTTCTCAGCAAAGTATTCCAACGGGCTGGTCTCACCCTGTCTTACCCGCTGCAGTATCTCCTGGCAACGCTCGTTGATATCATCGAGCGTCACTTCCAGCGCCTCGTTTTTGGGTGCCCACCCGTCGCTGACTACAGGCTGGTAACGGCCTTGGCTGTCAACAGCATAATCCACGTCGCGAACTATCGTGCCCTTAAAATATTTCAGGTCCTGGGGAACGTCTTCTACTTTCATAATGCATAATTCATAATGCATAATGCATAATTAATAATTCATAATGCGTAATGCATAATTCATAATGCGTAATGCATAATTAGCAAACGGTGAGCATGGTGTAACAATAGGAGAAACGCGCACTCTCTGGAATCATCAGCAATATCTTCTGCCCCTTTTTCAGTCGGCCGGAGTACATCAGCTCTTCTATCATGGCAAAGGCAGAGGCAGAGCCAATGTTGCCCACCTTTGGAAGGTTGACAAACCACTTCTCCTCGGGTATGAAGAACCCTCTCTCTTCCGACTCCTTCAGAATCTTGTCCTTGAAGAACATTGACGAGAGATGAGGCAGGAACCAGTCCACATCGTCGGGCGTGAAATGGTGTTTCTCAGCCAACTGCAACAAGAAGTCGATGCCGAGTTTCACTATGTTTTCCCCTAACAGGCGTGTGTCTTGTTTCAAGGCGAAAAGCGATTGCGTGAGCCACTGCTGTGGCGGGTATGATGCCCACCCCCTCAGTCTGCCGTCGGCATCTTTCTCTGCCCCGGCATACATGCAGGTCTCCTTCGTGTTGGCAAACGAGGTGATGTCTATCCAGTCAACACGCAGGGAGAGTGCGCTCTCGCTGGGTTTCCCTTGAAGTAGCAGGGCGTAGGCACCGTCGGAAAGCATCCAGCGCAGGAAATCCTTCTCAAAAGCCAACATTGGATGGCTCTGCAGAAGCGACAGATGTTCGGACTCTTTCTGGAAATAGGAAGCATGCATCCATGGCGACAACCTTTCCGAGGCGGCAGCTACTGCGTTCTTTGACAATCCTGCATGTATCGACATGCACGAGTATTTCAAGGCGTCGACACCTGTGCAGCATGAGCCGGCAAAAGACACGACCTCAATATTCCGCGTGCCTCCAAGCTCGCCATGGACCATCACTCCGTGAGAAGGAAGGAGCTGTTCGGTAGAGGTGGTGCCACAGGCAAGCAGGTCAATGTCGTCGACAGTGAGATGCTCGTCAAACAGGCCCCGGATGGCATTGGCGGCCATCTGTACATTTGTGTGGGTGACACGGCCCTCTTTGTCCAAAGCATAGTATCGCTGTTTTATCCCGTTTCTTGCCAGCACTATCCTCCTGGCTTTCGACGGTTTGCCGTCGACCATACCGAGATAGGCTTCCATCTCGTCGTTGCCCACGGGCTCGTTAGGCAGGAACTTTGATGCTTTTGTTATGTAAACATTCATGGAGGTAAAATACAAAATAGATTGTTCGTAGTGACAGTTATACTCCACAATCCTCACGTCTGCGGCGTGAGACACTGTGCAGCGGATATGTTATATAGAACAGCAGTTGCGCGAATGGTGAGACAAGGAAGAGCACGGTGAGCAAGTAAACATAGAAGATGTTCAACCTGCCGAGGCGCCGTGGGTCTCCAAATCCGCCTTTCTTCCTGATGAACTTCGCCCACAGTCCGAACATCCTGTGGCCAGCCTTCTCAAGGAAAAGCACCGAAGGCTTGTAGTGGATGGCACCGGCCCGGAGCAGCTCAGTCTGCAAACAGCTTGACACTGAGTCTGTTTCAGCTCTGCCTTCTCGCGAATAGTGTTCACTTATTATTCTGCCGAAACGGGCCGCTTCCATGATGTCTTTATCCGTAACGCCCGACGGTGGCAACAGTGCCGTGCCATCTTTCTTTCCATACATCAGCCACCGTATGACGGTGAGTACACTGACAAGGTTGGGCGCCTCGTCTTGCAGCACTATGTGTCCCACCAGCTGTGCCCCGGCATCTTTAACGTACGCCTTTATCTTCCGTGCGGTCATAAGCCACATGTTCCGGCAGACGTTGACAAACACCACGTTGCGGCCTCTCAGATAGGCCTTCACGCTTTCGTCGCAGAAGAATGCCTGGACAGGCATGGACGGAGAGAGGAACCACGACTGACCTACCACGATGACGATGTCGGCGCCTTCTATGTCGGAGAAGTCAATGGGGCGTATTCCTGTCTGTGGCAGTCCGAGGCGGGTCTCAGGAAAGACATCGAAGAACTCGTTCTTGCTCCATGGGAAGGGGAAACTGTGCTCAGGGACAATCTCCTTGTATATGGTGCTGCCGAGTGTTGAGCAGATGCTCTCAGCCACTCTGCGTGCCTGTCCCGACTGGGAGAAACAGAATAGTGCAGAGTTCATAGTGCAGAGTTCATAGTGCAGAGTTCATAGTGCAGAGTTTGCTTGGCCAAGCTGACGGAACAGCTCTTGACGGGTGATAACCTCCGAGCAAGTCATGAGGGTTCCTGCCAGAACGCCTAACATGCCGTGGCATGTGACACTCTGCCCAGTGAGGAAGAGGTTAGGGATGCGCGTCCTGGGCGAGATGTCGCCGGCCGAGAAGTCATTGGCGTCCCTGGCCACGCCATAGATGGAGCCTTGCGGCGTACCCGTATAGTCAAGGTACGTCAGTGGCGTTGAGGTGTAATATGTCTCTATGCAGCTGCTGATGCCAGGCACCTCCTCTTCGAGTGCTCGTATCAGCGTCTCGGCCTTCCTTTTCTTGAAATCGTCGTAGTCAGTCCCGCGATGCATAGGACGCGTGCCTTCCCACTGAGCCACCTCGCCGAAAGACATATAGGTTATTATCTGGCCTGTCTCGGCGTAGGAAGGGGCCGAGAGTACGTTGGTGGCAGAGCAAAGACCGTCAGAGGCACCGGTGGCATGACAGGAATGCATGTAAAGCAGCATCTTGGGCCATGACTGTTCATCATAGTTCTCACATCCCCACACCGACTTGCTGCGGTAAATGTAGAGATTGCTGTTCATATATCTTACCGCTCCCCTCTTGAACTTCAGATATACGGTGAACACAGAGGTGGTGTTTCTCAGTGTTTCCATCCTTTTCCGATAGACCGGCCTTATGAGGCTGCTGTCTGTGAGCTGCATAGTGGCAGCAGGGTGCAGGGAACTGACGACAATGTCGGCAGGGAAGCGCGAGGTACTGGTGACGACGACAGTGGCTCTTTGGTCGTTGCACTCTATCTTAACCACTTTTTGGCGCGTGACGACCTTGCCGCCCATGTCTGTGATACGTTTTATCAGGGCTTTGGCTACAACGTCACTACCTCCCACCACACGGAAGGCACTCTGGTCATAAAAGTCGGTGATAAGTGAATGGATGGTGAAGGGTGTGCGTCCTTTCTCTCCGGCATAGAGTGGCAACAGACTTACAAGCACCTCACGCAGGAGTGGGTCAGCAATAAGGGAGTCAATGACATCGCTCGACGCCCTCCTCTGGTATTCGGAGAAGAGGGTGAAGTCTACTTTGTCGTTGAGTGAATGTAGTGGCGACGACGACGCCACACTTTTATAAAGGTCGTAATATCTTGTCAGTTCGTCACGGCTCTTTGGGAAATGTTGCGACAGCGACTCTACGAACCCCTGCCTGCCGTTGGCAAAAGCATAGTGCTCTCCATGCAGCGACACTCTGTCGAAGGCCACTGGGTCGAGTTGTGACAGCTTCACCTGGTCGGCAATGCCAAGATAGTTCCACAGGGTGTGGAGAGTCTGTCCAGGCAGTGCACTGCCAATGTAGTGCATGCCTGTCTCAAACACGGCATCACCGCGACGGAAGCACTGCAGGCAACCGCCAGCCTGAATGTCTTGCTCCAGAACGGTGACGTCGTAACCATTAAGCGCAAGGATACACCCACACGACAAACCGCCAAGACCACTTCCTATGATAACACAAGACTGCAATTATTTACGATTTAGGGATTTTCGATTTGCGATTTTCGATTTTCGATTTTCGATTTTAGATTTTCGATTTTCGATTTTAGATTTATGATTTGCGGCTTTTTCGTTCATAGTCAGCATGAACGCTTTTGGTCATCTCACGGTAGCCCACGGACGAGGTTTGTGATATCCGGGGCATCACTTCCACCGACATGTGTCCGGGATGCAGATGGAACGACTTTTTGGGCAGCACCTTTCCAAAGCCGTTAATATATACTGGCAGTATGTCGAGCCCGAGCTTTTCTGCAAGATAGAAAGCTCCACGGTGGAACCTCTGAATGTGACAGTCCTCAGACCGCGTACCCTCGGGAAAGACCATCACGGAGTAGCCTTTCTTCACCATCTGTTCAATGTTTTGCGTCATCTCTTCAGTATCTGTAATGGGGAAGAAGTCGGCATAGCGGATGATGATGCCATAGAAGGGGTTGTGCCACACCCATTTCTTTGTGAGTATTATGATGTATGGCGTGAGCATCATGATGCCCATGAGGTCGAGATGTGACTGATGGTTGCTTACGATGACCGCCGGTTTTTGGAATGTCTCGCCATGCGGGTTGTGATAAGCGAAGGTTGTACCTGGCACATGGTTGATGACAAAGCGGGACTTCCGTTGCAGTATGCGGTGGTACCTGCGCTTGTGCTCGTCACGGTTCTTGGGAAACAGACGGTCGCCAATGGTGATGAGGAAAAAACCCCGCACGGTCATGTCGACAGCCAGGCCTAAGAAATAGCAGAAGGAGAATATGGTGTACACTGCTTTCCTCAGTCCCCGGGCCAGCATGCGCGGCCAACCATAGAGCAGAGCCGCCAAGCACAGCACAGTGTTGAGAATGCTGATGCGCACAAAGTCGTAGACAGGACGGAAATGGCTCACCCTCTCTTCGGCCGGTGGGTAGTAGACCCTCACCGGCACCGACGACACCTGGACTCCTGCCCAGGCTGCAAAGACGAGCAGCTCGAGCTCCGACTCATAGCGCGAGGTGATGAGGCCCAGCCCTTTCAGGTCTTTGAGTGTGTACAAGCGGAAGCCGCTCTGCGTGTCGGGGAGGTTGACGCCCGTCTGCAGGCGGAACCAGAAATTGGAGAACTTATTGGCAAAGGTGTTCTGGCGGGGCATGTTCTCCTCAGTCAGATTCCTTGCCCCTACTATGATGCCCTCTCCCGATGTGACCGTCGACAACTGCGAGATGAGTACAGGTATGTCGTCGGGGAAGTGCTGTCCGTCGGCATCGATGGTTATGGCATGTGTGAACCCCCTCTCCTTGGCACGGCGGAAACCAGCCACAAGAGCGGCACCCTTGCCGCGGTTCTGTGCAAACGTCACTACAACCACCTCTTGGGGCAACGTCTTCAGCACTTCTGCCGTGCCATCGGTGCACCCATCGTTCACCACGATGACCTGCCCGCAGTGGCACATCACGCCCTCCACAACCTGTTTTATGGTCGAAGCGTTATTATATGTAGGGATAATGGCGCAAATCCGCATAACTATGAACTATGACTATGCACTCTGAACTATTCACTCTGAGCTCTGAACTGCATCGCCATGACCGCAGCCTGTTCCCCATCGTCTTCGATGCTTACATTCACCGAGAGCAAGCCGTCTGTCAAGTCAAGCTTACTAAAGACAAAACGGGGTGACTTGTCGGGCTCAACTATTCTCTTGAACTTTATGCTCTTTGCCTTGCACAGAGTCAGTTTCTTGCTGTATTTTTGTTCCAGCAACTCAGTCACTATCTGTATCAGGCATACTCCTGGCGTGACAGGATTGTCAGGGAAATGCACGCTGTAGATGGGGTGGCTGGCATTGAGCTTCACCTTGCAGACGTAGCTGCCATCGATGGTGCTGGAGTCCTGTAGACGGAAGAAAGTGTCAGTGAGTTTCATTCTTTGTAGTAAAAGTATAATATATCTTGAAACGGTCGTTGCTCACGGTGAAGCCGTCTGGCGTGAGGCGCAGGTGCCGCTTTTTCTTGTCAGCATCCTTACCTTTGTGCATGTTTGCCAGAATGAACGAGAAGTCGCCCCGGAGCACCTTGCGGATGTACCACTTGTCGAGTGGCGCTATGACATTGAGCACCTTGGCTTTCCCTTTGGCATAGGTGAAGTCGAAGGCTTTCACCCCCATCTCATTGACAAGAGTGCCTACCATGGTGCTGTCTGCAGCCATGTCGATGATGCACAGCCCGGTAAACTCATGGCCACGGGCCTGCATCTTACAGTTCATGGTGGTCTGTGCGAACGCACAGCTTGCTGCAAACAGCAGCCCACTAACGAATACTGAAAAGGCTCTCTTCGATGGAAACATTGTTCTTGGTGTTGCTCAGTGTCACAGTAGTGGTGTCGCCGGTCTTCTCTACCATCTTCACGCTGCTGACCATGGTGAGGGCCGCGTTGAAATATATCTCTATGACCTGATACACCTGCTTCACCTCTTTCTTCTTGGGATAGAGCTTGGCGAAGTAGCCATTGTCCGCTTTATACATCTCGACAGTGAAGTTGGCAGACGACTTCAGACCGCCACCGGTGATACTGCCAAGTATGATGGAGGTGATCTGCCGGAACATCTTGTTCTTCTGCACGTCTATCTGCTTGTCGTTGAGACTCACCTTGCCGCCACTCATGATGAATGTGTAGTCGTAGGGGGTGGTGTACTGCCAGCGAAGCTTGTCGGGTGCCTTGAAATACATCTTGCCCTTCGACAGCAGGTCTTTGCTGAGCAGTTTCATGTGCTTGGTCTGGTTGAAATCGCACTGCATGGTCTTCATGGTCTGTGCGGCGGCGTCTATCTTGTCCAGCACCTGTTTGTGCTGTGCCTCAGACAGTTTCGTCTGCGACAGGCAGGGAAGGCACAGGGCGAAGAGAAAGACGAAGAGTGACAGAACGGTTCGCATAGTCATTCGGTTTGTTTTATTTTGCAATGAGCACACAGCCGGAGAGGATGAGTAGCACCCCCAGCCAGCGGTGCAACGGTATTTGCTCGTGAAAGAAAAATATGGCGGCAAACATTCCCATGACATAGCTGAGGCTCACCATGGGATAGGCCATGCTGAAGGGGAAATGCTTGATGATATACATCCAGAGTATGGAGCCGGCGGCATAGCACAGGCCACAAGAGAAGAAGGGCAGATTGATAAACAGCCGCTCAAAATATTTCAGTGTCATCGAGAAGTCGCCCGCTCTGGTCAGGCCTATCTTCATAAGGACCTGCCCCCCGGTGAGGAGCATACACTGAAGCAAAGACAAAAATAATAGTCGTGACAAAGTGTGAGGTGGGAAATGAGAAATGAGAAAGTCAACCCCTCAGCAGGGTGAATGACACATCCTTGCCATTTCTCTGGTTTGCCAATAGTATGGCCTTGGGAGAAAGGCTGGAACACGGCTCCTGAACAAACAGGCTGGCAGGTATGGCACCCGCTTTCAGGCAGTGGGCAGCAGCATAGACGCCAAAGGCCGAGGCTGTATAGTTCTCGCCGAAGAGGTGTTTATAGTGCAGAAGGGGCTTGCCGGGGAAGAGCTCATTGGCCATCTCGGTGTAGAACCGGTCGTTGGCCTCATTGCCGTTGATGCCTGTCATGAAGGCTGAGACGTCGGCAGTGGTCATGCCTGCATCGTGTAGCATCGTGTCCAGTGCAGAACGCATGTCGCTGAGCGCCGGACAGCGGACTGTGGTCGTCCCAGCCAACTCACAGAGGTGGTCGGCTCGTTTATCAGCAGTGATCAGCATCGACACTGCCACGTCACCGTAGGGCACCATCCCTACCCCACCAACGAAGCCAGTCTTGGCCAGCAACTGGAAATAGCTCTCTATCGTCTCATCATACCCACCTACCAAGGCTGTGGCTATGTCGCCCAAACGCATCTGGACGAAGGCGTCCTGCAGGGCAAGGTCGAAGCTGAGCTGGCCTTGCGAGTAGGTGGTGTTATAACCGTGGGTCTTGGTATAAATGGCAACAGCCGACCCAACAGTGTTATGGGTCGACTGCATGAAGAATGTCGGGCTGAGTGCCTGCTCGCCGTTGGTGGTCATGTCTGCAAGAAACTTCTCTGTATAGTCGAGACAGCCCATGCTCGTACCTGTGATGATGGCATCAGGGTGCTCAACGCCACTGTCTTTCAGCACTTTCAGAGCCGTCACTATGGCCCGTTTCATTATGGTTCCCATGCGGCGTGCCTCGTTTGCCGGTATGTAGTCGCGAAACACGGGGTTCACCGCCTTCACCAGCGGTCCGGCGTGAAGCAAAGGCTCTGTCATCCATCGTTCCGACAAAGGCTCTTGCATGGATATTTGCGTGGCAGACTGGATGTAGATTGAATAGTTCATAGGGCAGAGTTTGACAGGATGATGGACGAGTCGTTGCCACCGAAGCCGAAGGCATTGCTCATGACATTCACTATGGGTGTTTTGACCCGGCTGTCTGTCACTGGCACTATACCGTCGTCCATGGGTGTGTGCCAGTTGAGGTTCACCGGCAGGAACTGGTGCTGCAACGCCATGATGCAAAAGACGGCCTCTATGCTCCCCGACGCACTTGTGGTGTGGCCGGTGAACGACTTTGTAGACGAGACGGGAGGGACGGTGTCGCCGAACACGCGCCGTATGGCACTACTCTCGCTCAGGTCGTTGTTTGGTGTACCCGTGCCGTGGGCGTTGACATACTGTATGTCGGCTGGCTTCATGCCAGCCATGGCCAGTGCTTTCTGCATGGCGAGGTAAGCGCCTTCGCCATCGGGCGACGAGGCCGTCTGGTGGAAAGCGTCACAGGCGTTGCCATAGCCGCTCAAACGGCATAGTGGCGTGACGCCACGCCGCTGGGCAGAGGCGGCCGTCTCCAGCACCAGATAGGCTGCACCCTCGCCAAGGTTAAGTCCGGCACGGTCGCGGTCGAAAGGCTTGCACTGCCCGCTGTCGAGAATCATCAGCGCGTTGAAGCCGTTGAGATGAAACCGCGAGAGGCACTCAGTGCCGCCGGCCACAACGATGTCGGCACGACGGCTGCGCAACATGTTGGCTCCGGTGATAATGGCATTGGTGGCCGACGAACAGGCGGTGGAGATGGTGGTCAAGGAGGCGAATGTGCCAAAAGGCTCCGCTATCATATCGGTGCAGTCGGCACAGTTGTGTGTGGCTATCTGTGCGTGAACAAGGTCGCAGTCGCGCTCGCCTGAGTGATATGCCTCACGACGGTCCATGCCGCCAACAGTGGTGGAAGAGACCAGGTGGGGGGTGAGTGACGGTGTGAGGCGTGAGGTCTCCAGCGCCTCGCGCAGGGCCAGACGGCCCATAAGTGCACTCCGGCTAAGGCGTAGGTCGTAGTCGGTACCCAACAGTTGCATCATCTCGTCGTTGCTGAGCTTCACCTCGCCAACGGGGATGTCACGATGGCTCGAGGCGAGATATTTCATCGCGCCAATGCCGGTCAGGCCTTCCCTCAAAGAGGTGAGTGTAGCTGCCAGGCCAACGCCGATGGCAGACACCACGCCCATACCGGTTATTACTATGTCGTTACTTTCTTGCATGACTGCTACTGAGGTGGTCGTGTTCCCGACGACGAGGCGTTGTCACTTAGTGCGGTTCTCGGCCACGAACTGTGCCATGACGTTCACCGACTTGAACACCTCTTTGCCCTTGCTGGGGTCCTTGAGCTTTATGCCGTATTTTTTCTCCATGAGCACTATAAGCTCAAGGGCATCTATAGAGTCGAGACCCAGACCGCTGCCAAACAGAGGGGCATCGGCATCAATATCTTCGGGGGTCATATCCTCGAGGTTCAGCACCTCGATAATATCTTTTTTCAGTTCTTCTACTAATTGTTCCATATTATTTGTTGTTTCGTTATTTTCTTTCTTCAATGATAAACAACTCAGCTTCGTAGTCGTTGTCGTCCTCGTAGTCTATCCATCCGCCTATGACGCTCTTCGTCTTCCTGTCGGCAAACGATGCCCGCACTATCTGACGTGCCATCTGTTCATCGCGCTTCTCGGTGATGTAGAACGATGTCTCGCCATGGTAGTTGTTGCGCATGGCTATTTCGCCTGTCACTATGTTTGGCAGCGTATAGACAAAGACCGACGGACTGGGGAAGCAGTTGTCCTCATCGGCTATCGACTCCAGGAATTTCCTGTCTGCGCCTATCGACGAGGAGTGGTTCAACAGCACTACAGCGCGGTCGTCGCAGGCAGTGAAGCGCTCGCGCTGTTCCTGTCTTAACAACAGCTCGGTGGCCACGAAGCCCAGGCGGCACAGACCGTCCATCTTGTAGAACTTCGGGTAGCCGCCAATGTCGTTCTTGTATATCCAGGTGAGCAGGGCGGCTCCGGTCTCGGCCACCTCTATGTCCGTTCCGTCAATGGCCAATGCCGATGGGGTGATGCGCACGCGATGGGTTATCTGCAGGTCTTCGGCTGTCGCGCCCTTACTGTCAAGTGTAGCTGCTGCTGGCACTTTCCTCAAAAGCACTGCGGCATTGCCACCTCCGAAACCTGAGATCATCTTTATGAAAGCGGTCTTGCTGGTGGTGCCATTCTCTGCTGAGAGCAGTATCTTGCCCGATACCCCTTTCTCCTGGAACCCTCTGGTGCCAAGCACTGTACCGTCGTCGACGGCAGCCATCGAGATGATGGTCTCCAAGAGTCCTGCCGCCCCGAGGGTATGGCCGAAGACACCTTTCAGCCCGTTCACCGGCACGCTGCCCAGCCCTGCCCGCTCTATGGCCACCGACTCCATCTGGTCGTTGAACATGGTGGCAGTGCCGTGGGCGTTGACAACGCCAGTTCTT
>Ga0247610_10006272_pt1 | contig 12406 bp, 10 predicted proteins | sample 174DNAGHGhighgp2_FD_193483 | JGI IMG/M metagenome (GOLD analysis project Ga0247610, IMG submission 193483) | Sheep rumen microbial communities from Palmerston North, Manawatu-Wanganui, New Zealand - 1742 DNA GHGhigh gp2 | ecosystem: Host-associated > Mammals > Digestive system > Stomach > Rumen...
AATCTCATTACGGAAGGCCTTGCCGGTCTGCGCGATGCCAAACGGGATCTTCATACGGCCAGTCTTCTGCACGTTGAGGTAGTTGACAAAGATGCCTTGTGCCGTCTCGGGACGCAGGTAAATCGTGTCGGAGCCGTCGGCAACGCTACCCATCTTGGTGGCGAACATCAGGTTGAACTGACGCACGTCGGTCCAGTTGCGGGTGCCGCTGATGGGGCAAACGATTTCCAAATCGAGGATGAGTTGTTTGATGGCGTCGAGGTCGTTACGCTCCATGGCGCCATAGAGGCGGTGGCTGATTTCCTCGATCTTGGCTTTGTGTTCAAGGACGCGTGGGTTGGTGGTCACAAACTGTTCCTCGTTGAAGGCGTCGCCAAAGCGCTTGCGGGCTTTCTCCACCTCTTTATTAATCTTCTCCTCGATTTTGGCCATGTAGTCCTCGACGAGCACATCGGCGCGATAGCGTTTCTTCGAGTCGCGGTTGTCGATGAGCGGGTCGTTGAAGGCATCCAAGTGCCCCGAGGCCTTCCAGGTGGTGGGGTGCATGAAGATGGCCGCGTCGATGCCGACGATGTTCTCATGCATCTGCACCATGGCCTTCCACCAATATTCACGGATGTTCTTCTTCAGCTCTACGCCGTTCTGACCGTAGTCGTAAACGGCTGAAAGTCCGTCATAAATTTCGCTCGACTGGAAGATGAATCCATATTCCTTGGCGTGAGCGGTTATTTTTTTGAAAAATTCGTCTTGATTCATTGTGTTGTCGTTTAGTTCAAATCGAGCGCAAAAATACGGTTTTTCGGTTTTTCTTGTGCAATTATTTATTTAGTAAGTGTTCAAAATTGGATTTCAGTTTTTTTTGACTATGACCATTGACTATGACCATGACAGCATTTACGGGAAAAATGGCTTGGTGGCTTTTCGGTGGGTTGTCTCATGCATCATAAAAGCAGTCAAGCTTAACTACAGTTTGCCAGCGGTCATGGTCAAGGTCATCAGTCATGGTCGCAAGGTCTCGCGTTTTTTATGCATACTTAATTTGCTCTTCTGCTTACTCTTTGACCAATTTCACGGTCGTTGAGCCTTTGTCGCTGTTGATGCGTGCCATATAGATGCCTTTGGCGCAATCGCTCAGGTCGATGGTGGCGTGTCCGTCGGCAACTTCGGCTGTGGTGATGTGTCGTCCCGTCATGTCGACGATGCTGACCGTGCCTTGGCTGATGTTGGTTTCAATCGTGATGGTTCCTGTGGTTGGATTGGGGCTTACCGAGGCATTGACGTCAGTCGTTTCGCTGAGGCCGACGAGGGTGCTGTAGGCACCCACGGTCACGTCGTCCACATAAAGGCCTTCACCGTTGTGGGCAATGCCGTTGAAGGCAATCTGATAGGTGTCTGTGGCGTTGGGCAAGGCGAGCGTTACTGTCTCCCAGCCAGTGGTAGGCTCGATGAAAACTTCCAATGGCTGCCAGTCGTTTGTGGGGGCAGTGCGATACCAAATGTAAAGTTCTTCCACTCCATACTCGCCTTGCAGCTGTTTGTGGTTGAACATTAAGGTCGGTTCGGTCACTGCGCTGAGGTCAAGAGGTGCCGAATAGAGCCGTGCCTCGCCGCCAAGCCAGATGAAAAAGGCGGTGTTGTTGAGGATGAGGTAACCCGGGTCAATCACCCAAGGGTCGATGCCGGTGATGATTTCGTTTTGCCAACAAACGAAGTCGTCGTCACCCTCAAAGTCATCAAAATAGGGCATGTCGTCGGTCACTTTGATTACGTCGCAGAGCGTGGTGAAGGTGATGGGCAAGGCCCATTCCGAGACGTTGCTTCCCTCGCACTTGGCTTTGACGCGGAAAGTGTAGTCGGTGAAGGGTCTCAAGTCCTCGATCAGATAGGGCTGTGTGGTGACGGTGGTTTCAACGCCGTTCAGTTCGAGGATCCAGGCTTCTTCGTTGCCGTTGGTCGACCAGCTGAGCACTGCCGAGAAAGGCGTGATGTCGTTGGCTTGTAGGCTAACGGGACGCGCACAGCCCATTGTGGAGGCGATTTCGATGTTGTCAACAAAGATGTAGAAGCCGCCCAGGCCACGCGCCAGGAAGGAGACTTGATAGGTGGTACTGAGGTTTTCAAGCTCATACATTTCCTCGTAAACATTGTTGAAGTCGCTGAAGCTGAACAGCTCGAGCAAGTGCCACGGGTCGGATTCCGATGAGCGGTAGGTGACCTCAAGTTCATCCATTTCTGTAAATCCCATCATGGCGAACGAAAAGCTGAAGGTGGCCCCGCTCAGTTCCGACATGTTGAGGATGGGGGAGATGAGGCGGGCTTCGTCGCCATTGTTTTCGTAGGAGAAGGAAACCACTGTCGAGCTAGTGCCTTGAATGGTCGTCCAGTTGCCGCCGTTCGATTCAACGGTCCAGCAGTCGAAGCCGTCGCCTTCGAAGTCTTCGAAATACGATTCGCCGTTGGCAATCGGGATGACGCATTGGCCCAACGAGGCCGTGGTGAGAAGGAGCGTGATGGCACAAAAAAATTGTGCAAGTAAACGTTTGTCGGTCATAGCGTTGTGTATTGATAAGTAAATGTTCAAAAATAAAATACCTCGTTATTTGACACGGGACACGGGACTTCGAGACGCGGGACAAGTCCACTGGCTCGCGTCTCGTGTCTCGCAGTCTCGCGTCTTATTATGTAGACTAATTTTAATCATCTATTTAATGAAGCGTTTGGCCGCAAAGGTAACAAGTTTTTTTGAACCATCTGTGTTCCTTTTAGGGTAATCGGCTCAGATGATGAGCATGGCGTCGCCGTAGGTGAAGAAACGGTATTTCTCGGCGACGGCTTCCTTGTAGGCTTTCATCAGCAGGTCGTAGCCGGCAAAGGCGGCCACTTCCATCATCATCGATGACTTGGGCAGGTGGAAGTTGGTGATCATGCAGTTGGCCACCGAGAAGGTGTAGGGCGGGAAGATGAATTTGTTGGTCCAGCCTCTGAACGGCTTGATTTTGCCGCTGATGGTCATGGCGGTTTCGAGGGCCTTCATCGAGGTGGTGCCGACGGCAAACACGTTGTTGTGGCGTGCGTTGGCCTCGTTGACCAGGGTGCAACATTCTTCGTCGATATACATCTCTTCCGAGTCGGGCTTGTGCTTGGTGAGGTCTTCCACTTCGATGTCGCGGAAGTTGCCCATGCCGGGGTGCAGGGTCAGCTCGGCAAACGAGGCGCCGATGATTTCAAGGCGTTTCATCAGGATTTTGCTGAAGTGCATACCTGCCGTTGGGGCCGAGACGGCGCCTTCCACTTTGGCGTAGATGGTCTGGAAGTTTTCGGCGTCTTCGGGCATTTCGGCACGGTTAAGTTCCTTCGGGATAGGGGTATGTCCCAGGCTCGAAAGGGTTTTCTTGAATTCTTCGTAGGTGCCGTCGTAGAGGAAACGCAGGGTGCGTCCGCGCGAGGTGGTGTTGTCGATGACCTCAGCCACGAGGCTTTCGCCTTCGCCGAAGTAGAGTTTGTTGCCGATGCGGATTTTGCGGGCCGGGTCGACCAGCACGTCCCACAGGCGGCTGTCGTGGTCCAGTTCGCGAAGCAGCAGCACCTCAATGTCGGCTTCGGTCTTTTCCTTCTTGCCGTAGAGTTTGGCGGGAAACACCTTGGTGTTGTTGATGACGAACACGTCGCCGTCTTTCACGTAGTCGATGAGGTCCTTGAAGATGCGGTGTTCGATTTTTCCGGTTTTGCGGTCGACGACCATCAAGCGGGCTTCGTCGCGGTTTTGGGTAGGCTGCAGCGCAATCAGCTCGCTCGGCAGGTTGAATTTGAATTGTGAGAGTTTCATTGTATGTTGATGTTGTTGTCGTTTTATCTCCGATACAAACTACAAAGATACAACAAAAACGGGATTTTGTCAAGGGATTTTTTGTATATAACTGAATATTAAGTGGATAAAGTGTGTTAAAAAGGCAAACCGTAATCTCCTTCATTTTCATAAGTGACAAAACCGTTTTGCTCAAAAATGTCGGCAATCGCGATGTCCTTTATCTTATTTCTGTATTCATTATATTTTTGTGATGTTTCTATTTCTTCCCGTCTCATTTTGCTCATTTCGGCAAAATCCGTCTGTAATTCAATGCCTAAATATCTTCGACCAACAAGATTGGCAGCAATCCCTGTTGTTCCACTACCTGAAAATGGGTCGAGAATCCAACTTTTCGGATTGGTGGAGGCAAGAATAATGCGAGTAAGCAAAGCCAAGGGCTTTTGGGTAGGGTGTTTTCCACACGATTTTTCCCATGGGGCTATGGCAGGAAGTCGCCAGACATCCGTCATTTGTTTGTTGTCATTCAGCTTTTTCATCAATTCGTAATTGAATTGGTGTGGTTTTTTCTTCTGACTTTTCCTTGCCCAAATGATAAACTCGGTTGAATAAGTGAAATAACGACACGAAATGTTTGGAGGTGGATTTGTCTTCACCCAAGTGACTACATTCAAAATCTTGTATCCTAATTCTGTCAAGGCATTGGCAACCGAAAAAATATTGTGGTAGGTGCCTGAAATCCATACAGTTCCATTTTCTTTCAATTTGTCTCTGCAAAGAGACAGCCATTTAAGATTGAAATCATAAATGTATTCTGGTGTTCCTCCTTTGTCCCAATCGCCTTTATTCACGCTGACAATTTTCCCTGATTGAACGCTGATTCCGTCATTGGAAAGAAAATAGGGCGGGTCGGCGAAAATCATATCAAATTTGAAGTCGAACTGCTGAAGCAATTCAAAGCAATCACCTTTGAGCAGGGTGAAATCACGATTGGCTGATTTGTAATAGGGCGTTACCATGTGTTTCAGATCTCTTTTGCAATTTGTTCGATAAATTTGCTTATCGTTGTGAGATTGAATATGTCAGGAATAGTATAAAAGGCTTCCTCAAGTTTGTTTCGTGCCGAATTCCATCCCACTCCGTCCGTTATCCACACAAAGTTAAAGCCATCCAAGGCATTTATTTTCGGCGACAATTCCGAATAGGCTCTTGCTACCTCGTTCAGTTTTGATCCTCCACCACTATAAAAATTGACCTCGATAAGATACTTGTTTGTATTCGTTTCTATCACAAAATCAAATCGCTTCTTGTCTTCTCCAAGAACTGATAGTTCTGGGTATTCTATAGAATATACCTCTTGACGATATTGAATTCCGGCTTTTTGAAACAATGTTGCGACTTGGTTTTCCATCAAATGACCGCTCCTGTTTTTCCTTGCATTTGTATCAAGCCCAGTTTCAACGCCAAACACATAGTCGACCAAGTTCTTGATTTGTTTATTTTGCAAAACATCATCCAAACCTGTCCCATGAATGTATTCGATCACTCCGTCAACACTCTCAAACATCCTGCTTATCAATTCCACTCTTCCGTCTTCCAATATTGCCTTCTTGTTGTCAGCAGTCCTCACCGCAATAAGAATATCTAAAACACTGAAAACCTTTGGGTTTTCTTCCCAAAGTCTACGAATGGCCGCATCAAGGTCGTCTTGCCCAATCAAATAATTCAGTTGGTTCAATTTGATGGCAATGGCTTCAACATTGCTGTTGATTTTTTTGAAATCACAATAGAATCCAAGTGTGGCATTGGTTTCTTTCAATTGCGACATGAATAATTCAAACTCATCTTTGGTATGCATAAACTTCTTGGATTTTAGTAATTTGTAATCAACAGTTCTGTCAGTTTTCCTCGTTTGCTTCCGTTGGCATTGACACTTCGAGAAGCGTATACTCGATGGATGTTGAAACCACTATATAAGGTCTCAAAAAAAGTATCATTAGGGTTCTTTGCAGAGCAATCGGCATTGCTTAGCATCCACGACACATCGCCATATTCCGATAATCTTCGACATAATTCTGACAGCTCAACCTGCCGCCTATCGTCAAATTCTTCTTTGACGTACGAGTTAAAACTGGAAGTAGCGTTTAATGGACGGAATGGTGGATCGAAATAGAGAAAGACATTCCCCGACCTTTCAACAACTCGCTCAACCTCCAAAAAATCGCTATTCATGATGTTTACATCAAAATAGTTGAGCAATTCGCTATCGGCATAGATGACTTCTTCATTGCAGATGGTCGGGTTATTATATTTTCCGAAAGGAACATTAAATTCCCCCTTTGAGTTTTCTCGATAGAGTCCGTTGAAACAAGTGCGATTAAGAAAAATCAACAATGCAGACTTTTCGATGCTTTCCAATACATCATTGTTGAATCGATGTCGCTTTTCAAGATAATACAGTTTTTGCTTCTCATAATCAGAGAGAGCCAAATACTCTTGCTCAAGTTGCTTTAATTCTTCGACAAGTTTCTCAGCGTCGTTTTTGACATTGAGATAAGTATTTGTCAAGTTTTTGTTTATGTCGTTAATGATTACTCGGCTAATATTCTGAAAATGCTGAAGCAGAAAAAAGAGCATTGCTCCACCACCTACAAAGGGTTCTATATATGTCACATTCTCCCATTGGTCAAAGTCTTTTGGCAAAAGCGCTTTGAATTGTTCAAGGAGTTGGGTTTTACCTCCCGCCCATTTCACGAAAGGTTTAGCCTTTGATTGAAATACCAGATGCATCGCATTAATTCGTGTAACACGAATGCTTATCATAACGGCAAACAGGCAACAATGATAGGGCAACAAAAAAACGTGGACATTGTCTTATCCACGCTTCAGAGGCCCTAGGAATTGCCCGTTATCATTGATAAGCCACGTCCACGCTTTCGCGCAGACGTTTACAGACTTATTCGTTTGATAACTCTCAAGAAATTTCCTAGGTTTCTGAAGCAGCCGAATAAAAAGCAAACGCTATGTTATAATTATGGTTTTCTCTTTTCTCTGTTTTCTCTCTTCTAATTATTTCGTTTGACAATGCAAAAGTAGATCTTTCTGTAACGATACGCAATTAATTTTGTCAAAAAGTCAATCTTTTATGGTATCTATTTCATACTCAATAAAATCTCCTGAATTTAAGACAATTTGAGATTCAAGATAAAGCTTTTTCACTTGATTGATGGCTTCTTCTTCAGAATTTGCAGTTACATTTATCTGCTTTGAAAGATATTCCTTTATTTCAACAAGATAATTCATAATGCAATAATTCTATTCCTGCCAACTATTCAAATGAGTTTCTTTCGCCATCATCGTACATTTTCTTTTTCCTCCTGCCGTTTTTTCCACTCCTTAAACTCGTCCCCGGTGTCGATGATGTGTTGTTTCAACTCCATTAAGGGCCAAGCGTCCTCCACCTTGAAGTCGCCGATGCGGGTGCGGCGGAGCGAGGTGAGGCAGGCACCGTTGCCCAAAGCCTGGCCGAAGTCGTTGGCAAGGCTGCGGATGTAGGTGCCTTTGCTGCAAGTGACCTCGAAGTCCAATTCGGGGAAGCGGTCGAGGCGCAACTTGAAGTCGTCGATGCGCACATCACGGGCCTTCAGCTCGATTTCCTCGTCGGAGCGGGCATAGTCGAAGGCGCGTTTCCCCTTGATTTTGATGGCTGAATACTTGGGTGGGTATTGCTTGAGGTCGCCGATGAACTGCAGCCGTGCGGCTTCAATCTGCTCCGGCGTGATGCCGTCGGTGGGGAAGAAGGCATTGGGTTCGCTCTCCAAGTCGAAGGTCGGGGTGGTCTGGCCGAGCAGGATGGTGCCTGTGTAGGTCTTCACCTGCGCCTGGTAGTTGTCGATTTGCTTGGTCATCTTGCCTGTGCAAAGGATGAGCAAGCCCGTGGCCAACGGGTCGAGGGTGCCGGCATGGCCTACCTTCAGCTTGCGGATGCCGTAGCAACGGTTGAGCAGGCTGCGGATGAAGTTGACCGTGTCGAACGATGTCCAGTCAAGCGGTTTGTCGATGAGGATGACCTCGCCTTCTTCGAAATTAAACATAGGGGTATTTTTTGACTCGGGACTCGGGACTTCGGGACAATCCCGTCTCGCGTCCCGCGTCTCGTAGTCTCGTGTCTATTATAAAACAAATGGCAGAACGATGGTCAACAGACCCACGATGGCGCAATACACGGAAAACCAAATCAGCTTGCCTTTCTTCACCAGGTTGATCATCCACTTGCAGGCGAAGCATCCCGTGACGAAGGCGGCGATGAAGCCGATGAGCAGCACCCATGTGGGTGTTGAGACCGAAGCAACCGCATCGGCAGCTGGGAAAAACAAGTCTTTGGCATCCAAGAGGGCTTCACCGAGGATAGGAGGAATGACCATCAGGAAGGAGAACTGGGCGAGTTTTTCTTTTTTGTTGCCCAGCAGCAGACCCGTAGCGATAGTGGAGCCTGAACGCGACAGTCCGGGCAGCACGGCAACAGCCTGCGCAATACCGATGACGAAGGCGTGCAGGGGGCTGATGTTTTCCTTTTGGCGTGGCTTGGCGAAATAAGAGAAGGCCAACAACGCGGCGGTGACCATCAGACAGATACCCACGACGAGCAGTCCAGAGCCGAAAATTTCTTCCACCTTGTCCTTGAAAAAGAGTCCCACAATCATCACGGGAATCATCGAGATGAGGATGTTGACGACGTATTTCGTGCCGTCGTTCCATTTGAACTTAAAGAGGTCCTTAAAGAGCCACACAATCTCTTTCCAAAGGATCAGGCAGGTGCTCAACACGGTGGCGATGTGCACGATGATAGTGAAGTCCAAGGCTTTCTCGGGGTCGACCCCAAAAAGATATTGACCGATGGCCAGATGGCCGCTGCTACTGACTGGCAGGTATTCCGTCAGCCCTTGGATGATACCGAGTATTAATGCTTCTATCCAGTTCATAATGATTTGTATTTGTCACAAAACCAGCAAAACTTTCAAAACACTGTTTTTTTGTTACTTTTGCGGCACACAACCGTGTGGCCGCCCAAAAGCGAGCCGGTTGGCCGCTTTTCAAATTGAATAGTTTTGCAGGTTTTGTCTGTTTTGTGATTATTTTTTTCTCCAGAAAATGGCTACGATTTCCACGACAAAACCTGCCAGAACCAAAATCGGGGCCAGCGTGAGGCGTTGCGCGTTGAACATTTTTTCGTTGAACACGTCGGGGTCGGTCGAGCCACCGCCAATCATCAGCACGAAGCCCAAGGCGATGAGGGCAATGCCGATGAGCACGATGATGTAGTTCATTTTCCCGAAAGGCATGGCCTTTTGGTCGTCAGCGGGCTGAGCGATTTCCTTTTTCTTTGTTTCTATTATTTCTTTTGCCATATATGAGTGAGATTTAAGATTCAAAGATTTCAAGATTTCAAATTTCAGATTTCAAGATTTCAGATTCAAGATTCAAGGCTTTTCGACGAGCGTAAGGGAATTTGGGTTTTATGAGTAGAGTCGGTCGATGTCGGCATGGAGGTATTTCCGCAGGGCTAAGCGGGTTGAGAGGCCACCCAACAGGATGCCAAGACAGATGATGCCGACAAGGATGCCGACGACGATTTTATAGTCTTGTACGAGTGCCAGTTCGGGTAAGCGTTGGTTGAGACCGTAGAGCAGCAGGGCCAAAAACAAGTCGGCAAGCAAAGCGCCAAAGAAGCCTTGCATGACGCCGCTGCAGATAAACGGACGACGAATGTAGGCTGGCGTGGCACCCACCAATTGCATGCTGCGCACGAGGAAACGCTTGGAGTAGATGCTGAGTCGTATGGTGTTACGTATCAACGTGATGGCAATGATAAGCAGGATGAGGCTGGCGGCTACCAGCGCGATACCGATGCGGCGCATGTTTTGGTTGATGACACCAACAAGCGACTTTTGGTAATAGATTTCCTGGATGTCAGGGTTTTTGCGCAGCTGGTTTTGGATGACCATAATGCTGTCGTTGTTGGCCCAAGCAGCGTTGAAGCGCACATCGATGGAGGGCAGCAACGGGTTTTCCTCGTTGCCGAGCCATTGCATGAAATCTTCGCCAAGGTCTTCGCTCAAGCGGCGCATGGCTTCGTCTTTGGTGATGTATTCCGTCGACTTCACAGCGGGCATGGCATCGAGTTCCTTTTGCAGTTTCAGGATGTTCGACTCCTTGACGTTGCTGTTCATGATGATTTCGAAACCGATGTTTTCCTTGATGTGGTTCGAGAGTTTTTGGGCATGCATCATGAGCAAGGCGAACACACCTAAAAGGAAGAGCACCAACGCGATACTCATCATCGACATGAAATAGGACCCAGCCACACGGCGTTTGCTTGAACTCTTTTCTGACATCTTTGTTATATTTTCTGACTCGGGACTTCGGGACACGGGACCCTGAGCTTGTCGAAGGGCCCGCATCCCGTAGTCTTTGGTTATCAATAGGCCTTATACTTGTCGCCCGTCTTTTCGATGAGGATTTGGTAGTACTCGTCGCTGTATTTTGGGTGTTTGCTTTCAATCGGCACGTATTTCTGTCCTTCTACGCCCTTACCGGGTGTGTTGAGGTTGCCGTCCATATATTTCATGAAGAGGTCCTGGTAGAGTTTCTTCCAAGCTAAGGTCATCTTGCCGGCTTGGTTGCACGAGAATTGCGTCAATTCCTTCACTTGTGCCTCTTTGCCCTTGATGCTCATGGCCTTTTGGTCCATTTCGGGGACGACTTTTTCGACCCAGTTGGTCTCCATGGCATGTTGCTTTTCGCGGATTTCGGGGTGGATGTAGTTGTACTTGGTGTAGGCCCAGTTGCTCATCTGGTTGAAGGTCCAGAAGGCCGAGGTCTCCGACCATTCGGTCATCGAGCCGTTGCCTTCGCGGAAGCACTCGGGGATTTCGGTCATGCAGGTGTACATCGGGCAGTAAACGCAGTTGTCGGTGTCGTCGACGCCAAACCAAATGATGCCGCCGATGGGCCATTCATATTGGCCACGGCTTTGGGCGACAAACGAGAAGCCCGTCTGTTGGGTGGCGGTGGTGCGCTCGTGCACGTAGGTCTGGCCGTTCACATCAAATTCCATCGGACGCCAACGGTAGGGGCAGTGGAAAGGACCCGCGCCCACGTCTTGCGACATGTCGAGGTCGGTGCCTTCCAAGTGGTCGCGCATGAAGTCCATCATGTCTAAAACGCTGACCTTCTTGTTGGGAAGCACCCACAGGGGCATACGGTTGGTCGGGAAGTTGTCGGGGGTTTGGCACATGCCGGATGTGTAAGGCTGCACACGCTTGATGTCGCGCCCCGTGGCATAGTCCCAATAGTCCTTCATGTTGTCGGTCACCTTGTTGAACATGGCCCACACGCGCAGGTCGCAGAAACGGGCACCACTGAAGTCGACGGGGTTGTAGACATCAGAGAACGAAAACTTGTCGTCGGGACCGTTATAGAGCTTCATCTCTTTGGCAAAGCTGATGACGTCGTCGGCATAGACGCAGTCAATCTTCGGGTCTTTCAGCAGTTTGTCGATATTCTTGAAGGTGATGCTGGTCTTGTTTTTCTTGGCCAGCGGGAAGGTGGTGATGCGGGCTTGGTTGGCATGGCCGCTCACATAGCCGTCGGGGATGCGACGGGCCACCCACACGGCACCTTTGTTGGCTTTGCCCTTACCAATCATTTCGAGAATCCAAACCTCTTCGGTGTCGCAAATCGAGAACGACTCGCCCTCGCTGACGTAGCCGTAGTTGGCTACCAGTTCACCCATGCACTTGATGGCTTCGCGGGCAGTCTTGGCGCGTTGCAGGGTGATGTAAATCAAGCTACCGTAGTCGATGATACCTTGGCCTTCCCAAAGGCTTTCGAGGCCGCCGTAGGTGGTCTCGCCGATGGCCAGTTGCCATTCGTTCATGTTGCCGACCACGTTGTAGGTATGGGCAATCTGCGGGATTTGGCCGCGATACATGCCGCCGTCCCAATCATATACGTCGAGCATGGCACCAGCAGGCCAGTCGGTGGCGGGGTAGTGGTAGAGTTCGCCGTAAAGCACATGGCTGTCGGCGGCGTAGCTGATCATGCAGGAGCCGTCAGTCGAGGCACCCTTGGTGATGAGGAAATTGGTGCAGGCGTTGGCTTTCCCGAAGGAAAAAACAAGGACCAAAGCCAGAATTGCGGTGAAAGTTTTCTTCATGTTGTTATTCAATTAATATGTGATTTCATTTGAGGGGACAAAAATACTAAATAATTAGCACAAAAAAGGTGTATTTCTTGAATTGTTTTAATTTTCAGAAAATCAACATTATATCCGACAGCAAACGACAACAAACGTTTACAGTCGACAACAAACATTTAATCAACGGCTTAGTCTTGACAAGTGTTGTTACTTTGCATCGTCAAACCGAAAGGAGCGACAAGCTCACTGACCGGTGAATGACACAACAGTTCAAATCACATTATTATTAATCATTAAACACACACACAAATGAGTACAATGAGAAATTCGGTCATGTTGATTGGCCGCCCGGGTGCAGAACCTGAAACGAGAACCTTCAATGGCAACCGCGTCGTCACGCG
>Ga0247610_10006277_pt1 | contig 12402 bp, 5 predicted proteins | sample 174DNAGHGhighgp2_FD_193483 | JGI IMG/M metagenome (GOLD analysis project Ga0247610, IMG submission 193483) | Sheep rumen microbial communities from Palmerston North, Manawatu-Wanganui, New Zealand - 1742 DNA GHGhigh gp2 | ecosystem: Host-associated > Mammals > Digestive system > Stomach > Rumen ...
TCCATCTCCCAAGTGCCGCTTGACATCGAAAGCGTGCGTACGCCAAGCGCCTGCCAGTTGCTTTCCTGCCGCCCGTCGTTCTCTGTCGGGATGCGGAATGTGTTGAGTTTGATGGGTTGGCTGATGAGTGTCGTGCCTGCGAGGGTGTATCTTGAGAGTGTTCCGCCGGAGAATGTTGCGGTGAAGTTCGTTCCCTTGACCGTATAACCGCCGGTCGTGCTCGTGACGATAAGTGTGTCCGTTCCTTCGTAACAATAGGGTAGGGGAGCCGTTGCCTCGCGGATGACGGCTTCCGAGGCGGCCACTTCGTAGCCGGCCTCTGCCCAGGGCGTGGCTTCGCGAAGGGTTGTGGAGAAGCGAATCGTGTAGCGGCAGGAGGGCTTGAAGTCGATGCCGTCGTAGGGAACGGTAATGGTCGTGCTGTCCCACGGGGCAAGGTCGATGTCGGAAAGCACTCCGCTTGCAATTGCAATTCCATCTTCGCTTATAACATATTCTGTATCATATCCGTTGAAGCGTACTTGCTGAAGTTTGTTCTTAAGCCGGAATTTGCCTTCCTCTGCGTTGAGGAGCAGGACGTCGAGGGGCTGATAGACGCCCTTCATGTTGAAGCTCTTGGCGGTTGGCGTGCAGTCGGGAAGCACGACGCCGTTACAGCAGAAGTTCCCGTCGTTTGGATTGTCGCCGAAGTCTCCGCCGTAAGCCCAATAGTATTGGTTCGCCTTGCCGCTGACGGGCATACGAAGTCCCTGGTCCTTCCAGTCCCACACGAACTCGCCCACCATTGCCGGATAAGGCTCGTATATCTCGCGGAAGTAATCAATCTGGTTGCCCATCGAGTTGCCCATTGCGTGTGTGTTCTCGCACTGTATGTGAGGCTTGGGCGAGGTGCTGTTCTTGCGGCTTTTGGCTGTGGAAAGCATATTGTCGTAGCTGCCGTACATCGTGCTCGTCACGTCGCTCCAAGTGCTGTTGCCCTCGTAGTGGGTGACGCGGCTGGTGTCGAGCTTCTTGATGGCCTGCATGACGCTCTGGAAGTTGTTGCCGCCTCCGCTCTCGTTGCCGGCACTCCAACCGAAAATGCAGGCATGGTTGCGAAGGGTGCGGACGTGCCGCTCGTTGCGCTCCACCATCGGCGCCTTGAAGAGTACCTCGCTCGACAAGCCCATGTTTCCGTGGCATTCCACATCCGCCTCGGCAAGGACATAGAGGCCGTACTGGTCGCAAAGCTCATAGAAATAGGGGTTGTTGGGATAGTGACTCGTGCGGACGGCATTGACATTGAGCCGTTTCATCGTGAGCACGTCCTGCAGCATCTCCTCTCGGGTGACGGTGCGGCCGTTCTCCTGACTAAAGTCGTGACGGTTAACACCGTGAACCACAAGACGTTTCCCATTGATGAGCAGAGCACCGTCCTTGCGGATGCTAACCGTGCGGAAGCCAATCTTGCATGCCCTCATATCGACCAGTTCGTCGTCGGCGGTAAGCAGGCGGATGGTCAGGTCGTACAGCTTGGGATGCTCTGCACTCCAGCATTCTATGTCCGAGAAAGAGAGCGACTGGGTTACGCTGGTCGATGTGGTGAGCGTCCGGGAAGTCTCCTTGATGATGGTTTCCCCGTCGCTAATTGTCGTCAGCAACTTCATGTTCTTTGTAGAACCTCCTTCGAGCGTGACTTGCAGACGGCCTTGTCCCGACGTTCCCGACGACGAGATAGAACTCGTATAGTAGAAGAAGTCGCCGATGCGTTGCTCCGGAGCCGACCAGAGATAGACGTCGCGAGTGATGCCGGTCAGCCGCCAGTAGTCCTGGCACTCAAGGAACGAGCCGCTTGTGAAGCGATAGACCTGCACCGAGACGTTGTTCTCGCCCTCGCGGACAGCATCGGAAATGTCGAAGTCGCTCGGAAGGTAGGAGTCCTCGGCATAGCCTATGAACTGACCGTTCACCCAGACATAATAGCCATGGCCTGCGCCGTTGAAGCGGAGGAACGTCTTTCTGCCCGTCCAACCCGCCGGAAGCGTGAATGTCCTGCGGTAGCAACCCACAGGATTCTTCATCGATTCATTGTAGGTATAATAGTCGGGACGCGAGGCCATAACAGAGTAGTCGTCCGTATAGGTGAATGGATAGCGCGTGTTGACGTAGAGCGGCTTGTCCCAGCTCTTGCCGTTGCGGACACCATACATCTGCCAGGGCATAGGCACGGTGATGTTGTCCCATGCACTGACATCGTAGTCATCGGCATAGAAGCCCGACGGCACCTTGCCCGGCAAAGCGCTCCAGCGGAACTTCCATGTGCCGTTTAGGTCGAGATAGTACGGCGAGCGCCTCAAGTCGAGCGAATGCGCCGCCTCTTCATCTGCGAAGGGAATGCAGAGGTCGTGGCTCTGAATACGGTTCAAACTGGTGACAGTCACGTCGTCCCATTCCTTCATCGTTTGGGCAAGGCCGGTCATGCAACCAAAGGAGACGCACAACAAAAGGAATAATTGCTTTTTCATATCTTGTCAGCACTTTTTTCTTCGTCGAAGGTGAAGGTTACGGGCTTTGCTACTTTCTCTTCGAGCAGGGCGAAGTCGAGCACATCCTGGATGTCCGTGGCATAGTGGAAGGTAAGACCATTAAGGTACTCCTGCGGTATCTCGTCAATATCCTTCTTGTTCTCCTTGCAAAGGATAATGTCCTTGATGCCGGCGCGTTTGGCTGCAAGAATCTTCTCTCGGATGCCGCCGACGGGAAGCACCTTGCCTCGAAGCGTTATCTCGCCTGTCATGGCGAGCGATGCACGAACCTTCCTTTGGGTCAAAGCAGAGGCAATGCTTGTGGCCATCGTGATGCCGGCACTCGGCCCGTCCTTTGGCACAGCACCTTCGGGGACGTGAACATGAAGGTTGTAGTTCTCGAAGACGCGAGTGTCGATGCCCAACAGGTCGGCATGAGCACGTATGTATTCGAGGGCAAGCAAGGCACTTTCCTTCATAATGTCGCCGAGGTTGCCGGTAAGAGTGAGCTTGCTTCCCTTGCCTTTGCTCAGACTTGTCTCAATGAAGAGAATCTCTCCGCCGACACTCGTCCATGCAAGGCCTGTTGTGACACCGGCATAGTCATTGCCCTGATAGGTGTCACGACTATAGATGGGCTTGCCGAGAAGTTCTTCTGCCTCTTCCTTCGAGATTGTGTGGTCGCGATTCAGTTCTCCCTTTGCCACACGAAGCGCCACGCGACGGAAGAGCTTGTCTATCTGCTTCTCGAGGCTTCGGACACCGCTCTCACGAGTGTATCGCTCGATGATGAACTCCAAGGCGGGCTTTGCAACCTTGAGGGCCGTGTGCTCCTTCAATCCGTTCTTCTCGCGGTTCTTGGGAACGAGGTGCCGGCGGGCAATCTCTATCTTCTCTTCCGTGATGTATCCATCCACTTCGATGAGTTCCATGCGGTCGAGTAGGGGACGCGGAATGCTGCCCGTATCGTTTGCAGTGGCAATGAACATCACCTTGCTGAGGTCGTAGTCGAGGTCAACATAATTGTCGTGGAAAGCGACATTCTGCTCGGGGTCGAGCACCTCGAGGAGTGCCGACGATGGGTCGCCATGAACGGAGCCAAGCGAGAGTTTGTCTATCTCGTCGAGGATAAACACAGGGTTCGAGCTGCCTGCCTTCTGCATTCCTTGGATGATGCGCCCTGGCATTGCACCGATGTAGGTGCGGCGATGTCCGCGTATCTCACTTTCGTCATGCACGCCGCCAAGGCTGACACGCACATACTTCCTGCCGAGGGCTTCGGCAATGCTCTTGCCGAGGCTTGTCTTGCCCACGCCCGGAGGACCATACAGACAGATGATGGGGCTTTGGCGGTCCTTGCGCATCTTCAGTACGGCAAGGTGCTCAAGGATGCGTTCCTTTACCTTGTCCATACCATAATGGTCGCGATTAAGCTTCTTCTCTGCCCTCGTAATGTCTGTGTTGTCCTTTGTGCATTCATCCCAAGGCAGATTAACAACCGTCTGAAGAAATTGAAGCTGGACATTGTAGTCAGGCGATTGTATGTTGATGCGGTTGAGCTTGTTCAGCTCCTTGTTAAATACTTCTGCCGTTTCCTTGCTCCAATGCTTTGTTGCGGCCTTTGTCTTCAGGTTGTTGACATCTTCCTGCCTGACGCTCGAGTCGTCCTTGTCGCCAAGCTCTGTCTGTATGTTCTGAACCTGCTGGCGGAGGAAGTACTCTCGCTGCTGCTGGTCGAGGTCGCTGCGAGTCTTGTTCTCAATCTTGCGCTTCAGTTTCATCAGCTCGATGATGTTGTTGGCGAACTGTATGGCTTGCTGAAGGCGGGCGAGTTCCGTAGGGCTGGAGAGAAGCTCGTACTTCTGTTCGATGGTGAGCGGAAGGTAGCTGCATATCGTGTTGAGCATGAAGGTGGACGGCTCCATGTTGTTGACGTATTGCGTCAACTCATCGGGATAGTCGTCGAGAATGCTCATAAGTGTGCTCGTGCGCTCCTTGAGCATAGCCAGCATGGTCTTATATTCGGTTTGCTCTAAACGGTTGGGCATCAGGTCTGGCAGCGTGGTGACAGTGCCTTCGTAGCTGCCCGCCACTTGTCGCAGTTCTTGTATCTGTATCCTGTTGAATGCCTGGAAAAGGGCATTGTATGAGCCATCCGACACCTTCATCGAATGAACCAGTTTGGCAACTACGCCGATGGGGTAGAGGTCTTCTGTTTGCGGCATATCCACCTCCGGCACTTTCTGTGTCAAGAGAGCCACCATGCCATCGGTGCTCTCAAGCTTGCGAAGCGTCTTTATGCTGTACTTGCGGCCAACAGTGATAGGTGAGACGGTTCCCGGAAAGAAGATATTGTCGCGAAGGGTAATGATAGGCATTTCGCCACCATAGTTCGCGTGCATCATTTTGTCGGTCTCGCCCGATACTTCTGCCACAAAGGAAAAGGTCTTTTTGTTGTTCTCAAACATCGAATTTATTAGCGATTTTAGGATTTACAATTTGTAGTTTTATAATGTTCAACGCTCAATGTTTAATGATCAATAAACAATAAGCGCGACAAAAGTACAAAAAAAAAGCCAAAATATGCGCGCGCTTACATATATTTATTATAACTTTGCAAAAATTAGAGGTCAGATGTGAGTAGTTTGAGGTTAGATGAAGAATTCTTTTTTTCAATTCAGGCATTTCAACATTAGTCACGACCGTTGTGCAATGAAGGTCGGCACAGACGGCGTTCTGCTTGGAGCTTGGGGCAGTGTGGAAGGCAAGCGCATCCTGGACATCGGCACAGGCACAGGACTAATTGCCCTGATGGCTGCGCAGAGGAATCCAAATGCCTGTGTGCTTGGCATCGACATCGACGAGGTGGCTGTGCAGCAAGCAAAGGAAAACATTGCAGGCAGTCCTTTCCATGAGCGGGTTGGATGTGAGGTGCAGGACGTAATGGCATTACATCCTACGGAACGATTTGATGCCATTCTCTGCAATCCGCCTTTTTTTACGGAAGACACGTTGCCCGAAGACAAAGGCCGTGCCTTGGCACGCAACAACAAGAGTATGCCGTTCACATTGCTCATCCCGAAGGTCGCGTCGCTGCTCAGTGACAATGGATTGTTTTCAATCATCGTCCCAAGTACACTTGTTCTGGACATAGCAGGAATGTGTCTCGCAGAGAACTTGCATCTTAAAAGGCGTTGCCAGGTTCGTACATCAGAACATAAACCGCCTCGCCGAACGCTCTTGACCTTCTCAAAGACACAGGTAACAACATGCCTGGAGCAGGAACTTTGTCTCATGGCAAACGATGGAAGCCGAAGCCAAGCATACAGGGAACTGACTAAAGACTTCTACCTATGACTATCATAATGGCGATTATGTTTAATACAAAATGACTCATATTAAGATAAATATTAAAGATATGCTTATGAAACGATTGATTTTATTGTTTGCGGCGACGATTTGTGCCGCTTTAAGCCAGGCAGATGTTACTTTGCCAGGATGGATGACGTCGAACATGGTGCTGCAACAGAGAACGAAAGTTCACTTGCAGGCAACAGCCAAGAAAGGCGCTACTGTTAAGATAACTGCTTCCTGGGACAAGCAAACCCAGAAGGTAACTGCCGACAAAGCGACCGGTGCCTTTGAGTTCGACCTTGATGTGCCTTCTGCAGGAGGACCATACACACTGACCTTCGACGACGGCAAGAAGCTGGTTCTGGAGAATGTGATGAGTGGCGAGGTTTGGTTCTGCAGCGGTCAGTCGAACATGGAGATGCCTGTCAAAGGCTGGGGAATGGTGAATGACTATGAGAAAGAGGTTGCCGAGGCCAATCATCCCCTCATCCGCCTGTTCCAGGTTAAAAAGGTTGTGGCACATACGCCGCAGACGGAAGTTCCCATCGGTCACACAAATGGTTGGGCTGTCTGCACGCCCGAGATGGTCGAGGAGTTCTCTGCTGCCGCCTATTTCTTTGCACGCGAGGTGTCGGAGAAGTTGGGCATTGCCGTCGGTGTCGTCAACAGTTCTTGGGGCGGAACGCCTGCCGAGAGTTGGGTGAGCTTGGACAAGTTGCAGGGCGTGATGGGTTTCCAGAGTCATGCCAAGCGGCTCTTCGAGACAGGCTTCGACGAGAAGAAAATCAATCAGCTCTACCAAGACGAGCGGGCCGAATGGATGCGGGAAGTGTTTGCCAATGACCAGGGATTTGAGAAAGGCAACATCGACAAGGCTCTATGGGCGTCTCCTGACTTCAGCGACGCAAGTTGGAACACAACTGCACTGCCTGTCCAATGGAATAAGGTCGATGCCTTGAAGGATTTCGACGGCGTTGTATGGATGCGTCGCACCGTGGATGTTCCTGCTGCGATGGCAGGCAAGGACCTGAAGCTTGAGCTTGGTGCCATCGACGACGAGGACATCACCTATTGGAACGGGCAGCGCATCGGCATGACCTCCGGTTGGAACAACAATCGCAGCTACACCGTTCCCGGCAAATTGGTGAAGGCCGGAAAGAATCTCCTCACTGTCCGAATCAATGATACAGGTGGCGACGGCGGCTTCTACAAAGAGGCAAAGGACTTCAATGCCGTTGCCGGAACCTCTACCCTCTCGCTTTCAGGCGATTGGACATGGAAGAAGAGCCTCAATGCAACAGATATAACCAATCCCAAGAACATGACGGAACCCGTGGCTCCGAACAGTTCATGGTATCCTGCGGGCCTCTACAACAGCATGGTTGCACCGTTCCTGTCTATGCCGGTCCGAGGTTTCCTCTGGTATCAGGGCTGCTCGAATGTGGGACGGGCCGTGCAATACGAGAGCCTGTTCCAAGCCTTGATTCTCGACTGGCAGGCACGCTTCAACAAGAACAGCGATGTTGCCCCCTACCCCAAGCCACAGCCCCAGGACAACCGTCGTCGCTTTATGATGCAACGCCTCGATTCAAAGGCTCTGCCTTTCTACTTTGTGCAACTGGCTAACTATCTGCAACGTAAGCCCTTGCAGCCCCAATCGGGATGGGCTGCCCTTCGCGATGCCCAGCGGAAGGCACAGCGACTGGACGGCGTGGGCATGATGGTGAACATCGACATCGGCATGGCCAACGACATTCATCCAAAGAACAAGCAGGAAGTGGGTCGTCGCTTGGCATTACTGGCACTCAACCGTACCTACGGCAGAGAAGAGCCATGTGCTGCTCCCGACTTCCTTCGGATGAACGTCACGGACGGCAAGGCACTCCTCTCATTCCTGCCCTCTCCCGGCAGCGATATGTTGCAGGAGAACACGGACATCAAGGGCTTCACCATAGCAGGACCCGACCATGAATGGCACGTCGCGAAGGCCTATACAGAGGGCAACGGGCAGTATGTATGGAGAGTCGTCGTGGAGTGCCCGGACGTGCCGCATCCAGTGGCTGTCCGCTATGCCTGGGCAGACAATCCCGAGTGCAACCTACAGACGCAATCAGGGCTTCCTGTCGGGCCATTCCGCACTGACGACTGGGACGACATCAAGTAGTTTCCAGAAGCGAACACATCGCATCGTAAAACGCACCGTGCTGCGTTTGCCAACACACCGTGCTGCGATGACCAACGCACCGTGCCGCGATTGCCAACGCAGCACGGTGTGTTTTTTGACGTGCCACATTATTGCATGAATAGGGCAATGGCTTCGGCACAACGCTCGCCATCGACGGCAGCACTGACGATGCCTCCTGCATAGCCTGCCCCTTCGCCGCAGGGGAAGAGGCCACCGACGCGGATATGCTGCAAGGTCTCGCTGTCGCGAAGGATACGTACAGGGCTGCTGGTGCGTGTCTCCACGCCGATGACGGTCGCCTCGGAGGTCAGGAAGCCATGCATCTGCCTTCCCCAATGCTTGAAGGCCTCGCGAAGACGTGTGCTGATGAACTCGGGCAGCCAGAAGTGCAAGGGGCTGGCTATCAAGCCGGGCGCGTAGGAAGAGGCATTGAGGCTGGACGAGAGGCGACCGTTCACGAAGTCCGTCATCCTTTGTGCCGGAGCCGTCTGCTTCTGATTTGCCTGCAACCAACAGGTCTTTTCGAGTTCCTCCTGCAAAAGCATCATACGAAGAGGGGATTCCTTATTCCCCCTAAAGGGGGTTAGGGGGTCTTCCTTAAAGGCGGTTAGTGGGTCTGTCTCCACCACCATGCCGCTGTTGCTCCAACGTCCGTTACGACCAGAAGGGCTCATGCCGTTGACGACGACTTGCTCGGGGCCGCTCGCTGCCGGCACCACAAAGCCGCCGGGACACATGCAGAAGCTATAGACTCCCCTACCCTGCACCTGCGTGACAAGGCTGTACTCTGCCGCCGGCAACCATTTACCCCGGCCTTGTCTGCTATGATACTGTATCTGGTCGATAAGTTCTGCCGGATGCTCAAGGCGAACTCCTATGGCAAGCCCCTTCGCCTCAATCTCAATGCCGCTTGCTGCAAGATACCGATAAACGTCGCGGGCGGAATGCCCTGTGGCAAGGATGACAGGACCATTGAACTCTTTGACCATTGATGTTTGACCATTGGCCATTGTTTCGACAATAACACCTATGACACGTTGCTCATAACGGTCAATGTTCAATGGTGTTCCGCCTGCGCGAGGCGAAGAATGGTCAATGACAAGCCCTGTCATCTTCGTCTGGAAGTGTACCTCACCGCCACAATTGATGATGGTCTTCCGCATGTTCTCGATGACGCGAGGCAAGCGGTCGGTGCCGATATGCGGATGGGCATCGGAGAGGATGGACGGGCTTGCCCCATGCTGCACGAAGATTTGCAGGATGCGGTCGGTATTGCCGCGTTTCTTGCTTCGCGTGTAGAGCTTGCCGTCGCTGTACGCCCCTGCCCCACCCTCGCCGAAACAATAGTTGCTCTCGGGGTCAACGCATTGCTCGGTACGGATGCGTGCGATGTCCTTCTTGCGCTCGTGTACGTCCTTGCCCCGCTCTATGACAACAGGCTTGAAGCCCAACTCAATGAGTCGCAGGGCAGCAAACAAGCCCCCAGGGCCTGCACCTACGACAATGACCGAAGGCTTGTCGCTTACATCTTTATATATATAAGGTTCGAAATCCGTCAAAGGCGGCTCCTCGCCAACGTATGCTCTTATGGTTAGGTTGACGTATATTGTTCGCTGACGCGCATCGATGCTCCTTTTGACAATGCGGACAGCTTGGGCGTCGATGCCATGTTCCTCCCGAAGGTACGCAAGGATGCTCTGCTCGTTGTATGCTTGCCTGGGCAAAATGCGCAAAGATAACTCTTTGACCATTGTTACTGTGTATTGAACGCACAAAAGTATAAAATAATTGTGAATTATGAATTATGAATTATGAATTATTTTGTACCTTTGCACGCGAAATAACGGAAAGCAAGGATGAAAGTAATGAAGTTTGGCGGAACGTCGGTCGGTTCCGTGGAAAGCATACAGAGTGTAAAGGAGATTGTCGAGAGGCAGACAGAGCCTGTCATTGTCGTGGTGAGCGCCCTCGGCGGCATCACCGACAAGCTCATCAAGACGAGCCAAATGGCAATGGAGGGCGATACGCTCTACCAGAAGTCATTCGAGGAGATAAAGGCACGCCACGAAGAGATGATAGATGCCATCATCCCAAATGGCGAGAGGCGCAACAGGCTGATGGCTGATGTCATGGATTTGCTTGAAGAGCTTCGCAGCATCTATCAGGGTGTCTATCTCATCCATGACCTAAGCCCCAAGACGCAGGCTGCCATTGTTTCCTATGGAGAGCGAATCAGCAGCCAGATTGTCGCGGCACTCATCGACGGTGCCATTGGGTTCGACAGCCGCGAGTTCATCAAGACAGAGTTCAAGGCAGGCAAGAACAGACTTGCAAAGGAACTGACAAACAGACTTGTTCGCGAGACGTGGAAGAAGTTTCCAAAGGTTAGTGTCGTTGGCGGCTTCATCAGCACCGATGCGGAAAGCGGCGAGGTGACGAACCTCGGGCGAGGCGGCAGCGACTACACGGCGAGCATCATTGCTGCGGCTCTCGATGCAAGCGTCCTTGAAATATGGACAGATGTGGACGGCTTTATGACTGCCGACCCAAAGGTCATCAGCTCTGCCTACGTTATCCCTGAATTAAGTTACATCGAGGCGATGGAGTTGAGCAACTTCGGCGCGAAGGTCGTCTATCCGCCAACCATCTATCCCGTCTGCATCAAGCACATCCCTATCCTCATCAAGAACACCTTCAACCCCGATGCGCCCGGCTCCATCATCAAAGATAATGTAAAGAGCGACGAAAGAAGCATCAAGGGCATTTCCAGCATCAAAGGCACGACGCTCATCACCGTAGCAGGCCTCTCTATGGTGGGCGTGATTGGTGTGAACCGTCGCATCTTCACTTGCCTGGCTGACAATGGCATCAGCATCTTCATGGTAAGCCAGGCTTCCAGCGAGAACAGCACGACACTTGGCGTGCAGGAAGTGGATGCCGACGAAGCCTGCCGTGTCTTGAACGAAGAGTTTCAAAAGGAGATTGAGGACGGCTCGATGTTCCCTATGATTGCCGACAAAGGACTTGCCACGGTCGCCATCGTCGGTGAGAAGATGAAGCATACTCCCGGCATTGCCGGCAAGCTATTCGGCACGCTTGGCCGCTCGGGCATCAGCGTCATAGCATGTGCCCAAGGTGCCAGCGAGACGAACATCTCCTTCGTCATCAAGCAGGACTTCCTTCGCAAGGCACTCAACGTCATTCACGACTCCTTCTTCCTCTCCGAGTATCAGGTGCTGAACCTCTTCATCTGTGGCGTGGGAACGGTTGGCGGCAGTCTTTTGGAGCAGATACACCAACAACAGGAGAAGCTGAAACAAGAACTGAGGCTCAAGCTCAATGTCGTGGGCATAGCCAGCGGTCACAATGCAATGTTCAGTCGCGAAGGTTTCAGCCTCGAGAACTATCGCGAACAGCTTGCCGCAGCACCCAAAAGCGACATCCAAAGGCTGCACGACGAAGTCATCGGCATGAACATCTTCAACAGTGTCTTTGTGGATTGTACGGCAAGCGAAGAGGTGGCAAGCCTTTATGCCGACTTCCTCGACCACAACATCAATGTCGTGGCGGCAAATAAGATTGCGGCCAGCAGCGACTTCGCCAACTATCGTCTCCTCAAAGAGACAAGCCAGAGACGAGGCGTGAAGTTCCTCTTCGAGACAAACGTCGGGGCAGGACTTCCCATCATCCGCACCATCAATGACCTCTGCAACTCGGGCGACAAAATACTTCGCATTGAGGCAGTTCTGAGCGGAACGCTTAATTTCATCTTCAACACAATAAGCAAGGACATTCCCTTCAGCGAGACGGTTCGACTGGCGAAGGAAAAGGGCTATAGCGAACCTGATCCTCGCATCGATTTAAGCGGAAAGGATGTCATCCGCAAGCTCGTCATCTTGGCTCGCGAGGCTGGCTACGAGATAAGTCAGGAAGACGTGGAAGCAAAGCCCCTAATCCCTCAATCGTTCTTTGAAGGAACGCTTGAAGACTTCTGGAAGAACCTGCCATCGCTCGATGCAGAGTTCGAGGCTCGCCGGCAAGAACTGGAGAAGCAGCAGAAGGTATGGCGCTTTGTTGCCAAGCTTGAGAACGGCAAGGCAAGTGTCTCTTTGCAGGAGTTCGACAGCAATCACTCGTTCTATGCACTCGAAGGCAGCAACAACATTGTCCTGCTCACTACCGAGCGCTATCGTGAGTACCCGATGCTCATTCAGGGCTACGGTGCAGGTGCAAGCGTGACTGCCGCAGGTGTCTTTGCCGATATTATGAGCCTGGCATAATGGACCGCCTTTGGAATTCTAATTACCTTAAAGCTTGGAGCGCCAACTTCATGCTTTACTTCTCCTTTATGGTCGTGAC
>Ga0247610_10006278_pt1 | contig 12400 bp, 6 predicted proteins | sample 174DNAGHGhighgp2_FD_193483 | JGI IMG/M metagenome (GOLD analysis project Ga0247610, IMG submission 193483) | Sheep rumen microbial communities from Palmerston North, Manawatu-Wanganui, New Zealand - 1742 DNA GHGhigh gp2 | ecosystem: Host-associated > Mammals > Digestive system > Stomach > Rumen ...
AAATAAATAGTCACATCGTCAAATGACGCACGTGGCATGGAGCGCCGTGGCTTCACCATCCATTGGATAGATGCCACGCTGCCCATGGAGAAGAAAGTGGAACAAATAATGGTGACAACTTAGCATGAATCTTTCTCCTGAACGGGTGCACCTGATGACCCAAACAGGTGCACCTGTTTGCCCAAATGGGTGCACCTGTTTTTTATGCATATTCAGTTAAATAATCATTTTTCCGAATATGACACAAAGTTTTCTGAATATGGGACAAGTGTTATTGTTTTAATCTTTATCTTTGCTGCCAATATAATCAATAATAACTATTAAAAATATATTGGCTATGAAGAAAAAGATTTTTACTCTATTGATGGCGCTCGTGGCGATATCGGTGAGCGCACAGGTCCCGAGTGGGCAGCATGTGAAAAGGTCGAAGGCTGCGGCCCGGATGAATGCCCCTGCTTTGGGGAGTGGAACGCTGATCTTCTCTGATAATTTCGATGCTGGAACCCTTGACAATTGGGTGACCATCGATGCCGACGGAGACAGTTACACATGGGTTCATTCTTCTACTCCCTATGATTATCATAATCCAGGCGTGAATCTTTCCGGAGAAGGACACAACAGTTCTGAAGGCTTTGTTATTTCCGGGTCCTATACAAACGCTGGCAGTGGGTCTCTGAATCCTGACAATTACCTTGTGACAAAGGAAAAGGTGACCTTAGGCGGCACTCTTATCTTCTGGTCTTGTGCTCAAGATGTAAGTTATCCTTATGAACACTTCGGCGTTGCGGTATCTACAACGAGTAACAGCGATGCTTCTACCTTTACCATGCTACAGGAATGGACGATGACTGCTGCTCCCGGTATGAAGCTGTCTCCTGGCAAGAATGTCTTGCGTGGTCCGCTGCGTGCTCAGGGAAGCTGGTATCAATATACTGTTGACCTGAGTGATTACGCAGGACAGGAGGGCTATGTGGCTTTCCGTCACTTCGGCTGCAGTAATCAATTCATTCTGAATATTGATGACGTTGAGATTTACGACGGTACTCCTGGCGGAGTTACACCACCCTCAGGCATTCCCATCGACGAGGATCACTTCCCCGATGTGAACTTCCGTGCTTACATCAGCTCAGCAGATAGCGGTATTGATGACGACCAGAATGGTTACCTGAGCGATGAGGAGATAGCAGATGTGACAAATATTGATGTGGCAGTGCGTGAAATAGCTGACTTGACGGGCATACAGTATTTTACCAATTTGATGTTACTCAATTGTTCTTACAACATGCTTACCGCACTCGACTTGTCGGCTCTTTCGCATTTGGAATTTATAGACTGTTCATACAACCAGATTGCTACGCTTGACCTGTCGCAGAATACGGCATTAATTACTGTATGGTGTCATGGAAACCAGCTCACCTCGTTGAATGTGGAGGGTCTCGCGGCATTACGGGAACTCCGCTGTTACTGGAATATGTTGAAAGGCGATGCTATGGCTCAACTTGTGGATGCACTGAATGATGTTGAGGTTAGCAAGGAATTCCTCGTCTATAACGAGTTATCCATTGATAGGGCCTCTGATAGGACCGCTTCTTATCCTTATCCTATGGCTAAGCGTGCCCCACGCATATCCCGACTATATGAGGAGGGCAATGAGATAACAGCGGAACAGGTGAGGCAGGCTTTTGCCAAGCATTGGGTACCAAGTTGCTATAACGGGAGATATTGGACTGAATATTTTGGTAAGATAGATGCCACTGTCGAGGAAATTCTGACACTGAAGGACGGCATGACTATATCGGTAAATATCGGGATGTTTGAACAAGTGAAGCCATTGATTTCTATCGAGTTATTGCTTGAAATGGAAATCTTGACAATTCCAGAAAGTAGCTCTGAGGATTTGTTTATTATAGAGAAGGACGGAAAGCAACTGTTCACGCTTACTTGGAATTCAGACAATCAAGTATATGTGTTAACATTGGCAGATGGTGTTACATCAGCCGATGATTTCACAGTTGAAATCAGCGAGGAGTTGCGGAATGAAGTGTTGGATTATGCTTCTTCTAAGGAAGGTATAGAACCCTTATCAAGTAAGCGTCTGGCACCCCGACGTCGTTCGGAACCAGAGTTTCCATTACTTGACATAATGCAGTGGTTTGCATCGTGGAAGAGCGTTACCATCCATTTTGAAAAGGAAGCAGGCGGCATAGCCATCGACGAGACGAACTTCCCCGACCAGAACTTCCGTGAGTATCTGCTTGCCCAAAGCTACGGTGAGGACGCTGTGCTCACAGAAGAGGAGATAGCAGCGATAACCTCGTTGAACCTTTATGGCAGGAATATTGCTGACCTGACGGGCATTGAGCATTTTACGGCGTTGACGTGGCTCGACTGCTCGATGAACCAGTTGACGAAGCTTGACCTGTCGAAGAACACGGCTCTGACCGAGGTACGTTTCTACAGCAACCAGATTAACCAGACGGCCATGCAGTCCTTGTTGGAGAGTTTGCCGAAAGGAAATGGTTACATCCTTTATGTTTTCGATGAGGACAATGCCGACGAAGGTAACGTCATCACTGAGGAGCAGGTTGCATTTGCAGCAGACAAGGGTTGGAACGTGAAGAACAACTTTGGTGATCCTTACGCTGGCACAACAGGCATCAGAAGCCTCACTACAACCGTTTCTCAAGGACAGGGGACTTGGTACACGCTGGACGGTCGCAGACTCGACAGTGAGCCAACACAAAAGGGTATCTATATATACAATGGTAAGAAGGTGAGGAAGTAAGTCTTCCCCAACTGCATGACAAAAGAAGCCGAAAGTTTTTGTGCTTTCGGCTTTTTTGTATATCTTTGCAAACAAAAGGAGAAAATGATGGAGTACTACGTTTGGAAGGGTCTGGTCATCAAGAAGGTGCAGACGGATATACGGTGAAGTGAGTTAGGAAAAAAAATTGAATTCTTTTTGTTTTGTTCCCGACTTTTCGTAACTCTGGCTTTGCCGAAGTTACTGGCACTTGGAAATGAAAAGAAAATAACTTTTTTCTTTTGCATTTCTCTCGTTTTTTTCGTAACTTTGTGGCCGAATGTGCAAACAAACCGAGTATAGCATATGAGAGACAAGACATATATCAGTTTCGACTGGGCGCTGAAGCGCCTGTTGCGCGACAAAGCAAACTTTGGCGTGCTTGAAGGCTTCATATCCACGTTGCTGAACCGTACAGTAAAGATTCACCGTCTGTTGGAGAGTGAGGGCAACAAAGACCGTGACGATGCAAAGCAGAATCGTGTTGATTTGTTGGCAGAAGATGAGGATGGTGAACTATTGCTCGTCGAGGTCCAGGGCGAGTCGGAGTATGCCTACTTCCAGCGTATCTTGTTTGGTGCCTCAAAGTTAGTGACTGAGTACATTGACAGTGGTAAGAACTATGAGAACGTAAAGAAGGTGTATAGCATCAATATTGTCTATTTCGACCTGGGGCAGGGTAAGGACTTCGTCTATCGTGGTCGTACGGAGTTCCGTGGTGAGCATTATGATGACATACTCCAGTTATCAACGTTCCAACAGCAGAAGTTTGGTGTCGATGCAGTGTATAAGCTGTTTCCCGAATACATTATTTTGAAAGTGAATGACTTTAACCGCTGGTCGAAAGTACCGTTGGAACAGTGGTGTTATTTTCTGGCCAATACGGAAATACCCGAGGATGCCAATGCACCAGGTTTACAGGAGGCTCGTCAGAAACTGTTGTTTGCTCGTATGAGTCGTGACGAACAGATTGCTTATCGTCGATATATTGATGATCGTGTTATTCTGGCAGATCAGATAGTAACGGCTCGTGGCGAGGGAAAGTTGGAAGGTCGTGCTGAAGGTCGTGCTGAAGAGCGTATGAACAATGCACGGAACCTGAAAGCTAATGGTGTTCCTATGGAAGTAATAATCAAAAGCCTTGGACTAACAGATGACGAAGCGGCAAAGCTTTGAACTGCTACCATTCATTCAACCAAGAAGTGAGATATGGCTGTAGAAAAATCACGATGGGGCATACTCTATTGTCCAAAGAAAGGCATCAGAGCCGACCGTAAACGGTGGTCTAAGATACAACGTGCACTCGACGCACGTGGTATGCAGTATGACTTTGTGCAGAGTGAGTCGAACGACAGTGTGGAACGTCTGGTTCGCATGCTCATCAATAATGGCTATACGACCATCATCGTCGTTGGTGGCGACTCGGCACTGAACGATGCTGTGAACTGTCTGATGGAGGTGCCGGAAGAGAAACGTCAGGCTATCTCTCTGGGTGTTATTCCAAATGGTGTGATGAACGACTTTGCCCGTTATTGGGACTTCAAGGAGAGTGAAATACAACAGACTGTCGATTGGCTGGTGAAACATCGCATACGTAAGGTTGATTTAGGGTGTATTTATTATCATGATACTAATGAGGGGAGAGATGCCAAACGCTACTTCCTGAACTGTGTTAACATTGGGTTGATAGCTGACGTCATGGCGCAACGACGACAGGCCCGTTCCTTGTTGGGGTCGCGTACGTTGGCATTCTTTGCATCCATTATCATGATGGCATTCCACCGTCTGGACTATAAGATGAAAATGAAAATCAACTACGAACAGATAGATCGTCGTATTATGACAGTCTGTGTGAGTAGCGGTCCCGGTTATGGCCAGACACCTCATGCCGTGCCATATAATGGTAAGCTCGACCTGAGTGTGGTGTATCAGCCTCAGAAAATTGTACAGTTGTTTGCTGGACTGTGGCTACTGGTAACGGGTCGGTTCCTTAATCATAGAAGCGTTCACCCTTATAGAACCAGTGAAGTGCAGGTGACCGATACCTCACGTGCTCGTGTCGGAATCGACGGTCGTCTGCTTGGAAAGCTTGAAGGTCCTTATACGATAAAAGTGGAGCAAGAAGTCATTAATTTCCTTATTCCAGATTGAAAAAAACACAATAACCGATAAAAAATGTCCGATTTTGTAAAATAATCGGACATTTATTTTGCTATCCCGTTTTATTTGCGTACTTTTGGAAAGAAAATCTAAAACTTACAAAAAACAAAAACCTAAGATAGGAACTATGAGTTATTTACGTTTTGAAAAAGCTGTAATGACTAACCTTGAGGAGTCCATCCGTCGTGAATTACTGCGTACCAATCGTTCAGGAGCCTATTCATGCTCTACGATTGTGGATTGCAATACGCGTAAGTATCATGGCTTGCTGGTTGTTCCGGTGCCTGAGCTCGACGATGAGAACCACGTTCTGCTGTCGTCACTCGACGCAACGGTGATACAGCATGGCGCAGAGTTCAACCTCGGACTGCACAAGTATCAGGGAAACAATTACAGTCCTAAAGGTCACAAGTACATTCGTGAGTTTGACTGTGACAAAGTACCTACCACATTGTATCGAGTAGGTGGTGTATTATTAAAGAAAGAAGTGGTGTTCCATCACTATGAAGACCGCATTCTTATTCGTTACACGTTGGAAGACGCACACTCGGCAACGACACTGCGCTTCCGTCCGTTCCTTGCTTTCCGCAGCGTGCGCCAGTTTACTCATGAGAACCAGACGGCATCGCGCGAGTATCACGAGGTGGATAATGGCATCAGGACATGTATGTATGCAGGCTATCCTGACCTGTACATGCAGTTCTCGAAGAAGAACGAGTTTATCTTCCAGCCCGACTGGTATCGTGGCGTGGAGTATCCAAAGGAACAGGAGCGTGGCTATGCCTCAAATGAGGACCTCTATGTGCCGGGCTACTTCGAGATGAGCATCCGCAAGGGTGAGAGCATCGTCTTCTCTGCTTCCACATCAGCCATCAAGACCTCTTCACTGAAGAAACTGTTCGAGGCAGAGGTAGAGGAGCGCGTGCCGCGTGACAATTTCTATCATTGCCTGGTAACCGCTGCTCATCAGTTCCACTTCCGCGACCGTCGTAGCGGCAGCTCCGCCAAACTTGACGACAACGATGCTCGCTACCTCCTGGCTGGTTATCCCTGGTTCAAGTGTCGCGCGCGCGATACCTTTATATCTTTGCCGGGTCTGACACTTGCCATTGACGAGCAGGATTACTTCGAGCTGGTTATGAAGACCGCCGAGAAGGGACTGCGTGAGTTCATGCAAGGCAAACCACTCAGCGTGAAGATTTATGAGATGGAGCAACCCGACGTGCCCCTCTGGGCTATATGGGCTATTCAGCAGTATGTCAAGCAAGCCGGTAAGGAACAGGGCTACAAGCTCTATGGCAAGCTGGTAAACGACATTATAAAATATATCATCAGTGGCGGTCATCCAAACCTGCGACTCGACGATAACGGATTGCTCTATTCCAATGGTCGTGACAAGGCCGTGACATGGATGAACTCCACTGCCAACGGACGTCCCGTCGTGCCACGCTCGGGTTATATTGTAGAGTTCAATGCTCTATGGTACAACGCACTGAAGTTTGCCGCCATCATGGCAACCGATAAGGGTGACGAGAAGACTGCTGCTGCTTTGGAGAAACGTGCAGAGCTGTGTAAGCTGTCGTTCGTAGATACTTTCCTCAATGAGTATGGTTACTTGCTCGACTATGTTGATGGTAACATGATGGACTGGAGCGTTCGTCCGAACATGATCTTCGCTGTAGCCTTCGACTATTCTCCATTGAGTCAGGAACAGAAGAAAAGCGTGCTCGACGTCTGCACACGTGAGTTGCTCACACCTAAGGGACTGCGCTCGCTCTCACCTAAGAGTGGTGGCTATAACCCGATGTATGTAGGTCCGCAGACGCAGCGTGACTATGCTTACCATCAGGGTACGGCATGGCCTTGGCTGGGTGGTTTCTACATGGAGGCATGTCTGAAGCTGTATAAGCGTACACGTCTGAGTTTCATAGAACGCCAGATGGTTGGCTATGAGGAAGAGATGGACTACCATGCATTGGGAACCATCAGTGAGCTTTATGACGGTAATCCTCCGTTCCACGGACGTGGTGCCATGGCATTTGCCATGAACGTAGCGGAAATTCTGCGTGCTTTGAAGTTACTTGAAAAGTATTCATATCAAAAATAAGGAGGAACGACTATGAAAGTATTAATGTTTGGATGGGAGTATCCTCCTCACGTATTTGGTGGACTCGCCACAGCTAACTATGGTATATCTCAGGGTCTGCATGCACAGGGCGACATGGATATCACGCTCTGTCTGCCAAAACCTTTTGGTGATGAAGACCGTACGGCTTGTAACATCGTAGCCATGAACGCCGTTCCTATTGCATATCGTGACGTCAGCTATGACTATGTGAAGGACCGTGTGGGTAACATTATGGACCCCGATTTCTATTTCCGTCTGCGTGACCATTTGTATGCAGACTTCAATTACATGAACGTGAACGACCTCGGTGCCATGGAGTTTGCAGGTGGCTATCCTGGCAACCTGCATGAGGAAATCAATAATTACTCTATTATTGCCGGTGTCGTGGCACGTACGCTCGACTTCGATATCATTCATGCACACGACTGGTTGACCTATCCTGCTGGCATACATGCCAAGCAGGTCTCGGGCAAACCTCTCTGCATTCACGTGCATGCCACTGACTTCGACCGTTCGCGCGGAAAGGTGAACCCCACTGTGTATTCAATTGAGAAGAATGGTATGGACAATGCCGACTGCATCATGTGCGTCAGTGAACTGACCCGACAGACGGTTATCAACCAGTATCATCAGGACCCACGCAAGTGCTTCACCGTTCATAATGCTGTCTATCCTCTGCCACAAGAGTATCAGGACATTCCACGTCCCGACCATACTGGCAAGGACAAGGTGGTGACGTTCCTCGGACGTATTACCATGCAGAAGGGACCGGAATACTTTGTCGAGGCCGCCAACATGGTGATACGCCGTACTCGTAACGTGCGTTTCTGTATGGCTGGTTCCGGTGATATGATGGATGCCATGATTTATCTGGCAGCCGAACGAGGCATTGCCGACCGTTTCCACTTCCCTGGCTTCATGCGTGGCAAACAAGTGTATGAGTGCCTGAAGGATAGTGATGTCTATGTCATGCCGTCGGTCAGTGAGCCGTTCGGTATCTCTCCGTTGGAAGCCATGCAGTGCGGAACGCCCAGCATTATCTCGAAACAGTCGGGTTGTGCGGAGATTCTGAATAACTGTATTAAGGTTGACTATTGGGACATTCACGCACTGGCCGATGCCATTTACAGCATCTGTGCTAACGACTCGCTCTTCAACTATCTCAAGGAGGAGGGTAAGAAGGAGGTTGACCAGATTACCTGGGAGAAGGTTGGTGCCTGGATCGCTACACTCTATAAGCGTACGCTTGGCTGGGAACAATAAACATTAAAGATTAAACATTAAAGATTAAACATTTTATGAAAACAATTTGTTTATATTTCGAAATACATCAGATCATACATCTGAAGCGTTACCGTTTCTTTGACATCGGTACCGATCATTACTATTATGATGACTACGAAAACGAACGTAGCATCACAGACATTGCTAACCGTTCCTATATGCCAGCGCTCAACACGCTGCAGGAAATGATTAAGGAGAATGGCGATGCCTTCAAGGTTGCCTTCTCACTGTCAGGTGTCGGTATCGAACAATTGGAGATGCATGCTCCACAAGTCCTGGAGAAACTGCAGGAGCTCAACGAAACAGGATGTGTAGAATTCCTGGCTGAGCCTTATTCACATGGTTTGTCATCACTGGCTAACGAGGAGACCTTTGCTCTTGACGTGAAGAAACAGTGCCAGAAGATTCTGGAGTACTTTGGCAAGAAGCCTACCGTGCTGCGTAACTCTTCGCTCATCTATTCTGACGACATCGGTGGTCAGGTAGCTGCCATGGGCTTCAAGGGTATGCTTACCGAGGGTGCTAAGCACGTGCTCGGCTGGAAGTCGCCTCATTATGTCTATAACTGTAACATCGCTCCAAACCTGAAGCTGTTGCTGCGCGACGTGGAACTCTCTGACGATATCTCACTGCGTTTCAATAACTCTGAGTGGGAGGGCTATCCCTTGTTTGCTGATGCTTACATTGATCGTATTGCAGCGCTGCCCGAGGAAGAGCAGGTTATTAACATCTTCATGGAGCTCTCTGCACTCGGCATCGCTCAGCCACTCAGCTCTAATATCCTTGAGTTCCTCAAGGCACTGCCTGCCTGCGCTAAGGAGAAAGGCATTACATGGTCAACACCATCGGAGATTTGTGCTAAGATGAAGAGTGTTAGCAACCTCGATGTACCCGATACACTGTCATGGGTTGATGAGGAGCGTGACGTCAGCTGCTGGTTAGGTAATGCCATGCAGCGCGAGGCTTTCCAGAAGCTGTACAGTGTTGCCGACCGTCTGCGCATAGCCAACGACCCGCGTATCAATCAGGACTGGGACTATCTCCAGGCATCCAATAACTTCCGCTTCATGACCACCAAGCCATCTAATGTGGGCCTCGACCGTGGCATCTATAGCGGACCATTCGATGCGTTCACTAACTACATGAACATTCTTGGTGACTTCATCAACAGAGTCAATGCACTTTATCCTGCAGAGATAGACAATGAAGAGCTCAACAGCCTCCTCACAACTATCCGTAACCAGGGTGACGAGATTGAGATGAAGGATAAGGAGATTACCCGTCTGAAGGCTCGTCTGGAAAAGCTGGAACCAGCTGTCAAGGAGCCAAAGGCAAAGAAGGCTGCAGCCAAGAAGCCTGCTGCAAAGAAGACTACAGCCAAGAAAGCTTAGTCTAATTGTATTTATTCAATCAATCTAAATGAGGGGTCACGGTACTTCCGTGGCCCCTACTTTTCTTACCATTATGAAAGCAAACCGATTTTATCTCAGTTTCGTGCTCCTGATGGTTGCACTGACGACTCAGGCTGCCGACCAATTTGTGTCGTTTACTCATGGTGACGTGCTCATTCATGGGTCAGGTAATGTGGTAGGTGGTGTGCCTGCTACTATTTTTATGGATGGTAACGACGAGCGTGGTGTTGCACGTGCCGCACAGAACCTTTGCGTCGATTTCGGTCGGGTGACTGGCGTTGAGGCAAAGTTTGTCAAGAGTGTAGTACCACCGACAGCCGCCCGGGGTGGTTCTGACGGGGCATACATCATTGTCGGTACGTTAGGTCACTCAGCATTGCTCGACCGCTTGGTGAAAGATAAGCGTATAGACCTTAACCAACTTAAAGGAAAGCGTGAGATGTATGTCATCCAGTTGGTTGGCGACCAACTGGTCATTGCAGGCAGCGACCGCCGTGGTACCATCTTCGGTATCTACGAGTTGTCACGCCAGTTGGGTGTGTCGCCATGGTACTACTGGGCTGACGTTCCAACCAAGCACCATGACGGCATTTATGTCAACCGTGGTACTTATACCGATGGTGAGCCAGCCGTGCGCTATCGTGGCATCTTCCTCAACGACGAGGCACCCTGTCTGACGTCATGGGTCAAGAATACGTTTAATACCAACTATGGCGGTCATGAGTTCTATGAAAAGGTGTTCGAACTCATACTCCGTCTGAAAGGTAATTTCCTCTGGCCAGCCATGTGGAGTTGGTCGTTCTATGCCGACGATCCGCTCAACTCGCCATTGGCAGACGAGATGGGTGTCATTATGGGTACCAGTCATCACGAGCCCATGGCACGTAACCACCAGGAGTGGGCACGTCATCGTGCAGAGTATGGTGCATGGAACTATCAGACCAACCAGGAGGTCATTGACCGTTTCTTCCGCGAGGGCATTGAGCGTGCCAAGAACACCGACGACATCATTACCATTGGTATGCGTGGCGACGGCGATGAGGCCATGAGCGAGGATGCCGACACCAAGCTGTTGCAGAAGATTGTGAACAACCAGCGTCGTATCATCAAAGAGGTGACGGGCAAGAACCCCAAGGACGTACCACAGGTATGGGCATTGTATAAAGAGGTGCTCGACTATTACGACAAAGGCATGAAGGTGCCCGACGATGTGCTGATGTTGCTCTGCGACGACAACTGGGGCAACGTGCGCCGTGTGCCAAACGCCCAGGAACGTAAGCATCCGGGAGGGTGGGGACTCTACTATCATGTTGACTATGTCGGAGCACCCCGTAATTCTAAATGGCTCAATGTCACGCCGGCACAGAACATGTGGGAGCAGCTGACACTGGCTTATACTCATGGCATCGACCGCATGTGGATACTCAATGTCGGCGACCTCAAGCCTATGGAGTACCCCATCACGCTCTTCATGGACATGGCATGGAAGCCCAGTTCAGTAAGTTGCGACGTCGTGTCAACCCACATGACAGCTTTCTGCGAGCAGGCCTTCGGTGCAGCACATGCCGAAGAGGCTGCACGCATACTGAACCTCTGCTGCAAGTATGCTGGTCGTTCAACGGTTGAAATGCTTGACCGCAACACCTATAACCTGCAGACCGGCGAGTGGCAGCAGGTGGTCAGCCAGTACCAGCAGCTGGAGCGTGACGCGCTGCGTCTCTATACGCTCATTGCTCCAGAGTACTATGATGCCTACCGTGAACTGATCCTCTTCCCCGTGCAAGCCATGGCCAATGCCTACGAGCTCTATTATGCACAGGCCATGAACCATCAGCTCTACAAGGAGCAGAACCCTGACTACGAGCTGTGGGCCAATAGGGTAGAGCAGCTCTTCCGTCGCGACTCCCTGCTTTGTGCACAGTATAACCACGACATCGCTGGTGGTAAGTGGAACGGTATGATGACGCAGAAACACTTTGGCTACGTCATTTGGAACGATGACTGGGGACCCAAGGACGTGATGCCTGCAGTGTATCGTGATTCTACCGCGATGCCAGGAGCAACGTCTCCCGCCTATATCTTCACTGCCAAGGATGGCTACGTCTCCATAGAGGCAGAGCATACCTACGCTCGCACGGATGCTTCGTCTGCACAATGGACCGTTTTGCCTTATGTCGGACGTACCCTTAGTGGCCTCACCCTCATGCCGTACGACAAACCGGTCAATGGCGCTGCTCTCAGTTACCGTTTCGATAGCAAAGGCTCTGCTGTTACTACGGCAAAGGTCCACGTCATCGTGAAGTCAACGCTCGACTACCTGAACATTGGCGGTCTGTGTTACGAAGTGTCGCTCGATGGCTCCGCTCCTGTTAAGGTGAACTTCAATTCTGAACTCAACGAGAAGCCGGAGAACATCTACAGCATTTATTACCCCACCGTGGCACGTCGTGTGATAGAGAAAGTGGTTGAGCTGCCCATTGCCAACGCTTCTGACGGCAAGCATACGCTGACGCTTCGTCCGTTGCATCCTGCCATTGTCTTCGAAAAGGTGGTGGTCGATCTGGGCGGTTACCAGCCCTCATTCCTCTTCGGTGACGAGAGCCCGAAGGTTAT
>Ga0247610_10006280_pt1 | contig 12395 bp, 22 predicted proteins | sample 174DNAGHGhighgp2_FD_193483 | JGI IMG/M metagenome (GOLD analysis project Ga0247610, IMG submission 193483) | Sheep rumen microbial communities from Palmerston North, Manawatu-Wanganui, New Zealand - 1742 DNA GHGhigh gp2 | ecosystem: Host-associated > Mammals > Digestive system > Stomach > Rumen...
AAGAAAACTTATATATATACTTATACGTATTACGTATACGTATATATATACATATATGTATACGTAAATAGCCCTATCCAACCAAAAGGGTTGTTGGCTCCGCGTGTGCGGTCCTGACAAGGGGCGCAGTCCCCGCAGCTCAGGAACGTACCGCGGGACTACAACGAACAACCTCAACAATTAGTATACATAGATAGTGATAAAAGTACCCCTAACAACTTCCCTCGGTCCATTCTACGTAGTCCACTACAATTCGTATACGTAGTACGTATACGTATATATATATGTATATAAAACGACCAGCTTCCCTTGTAACTTACCTCGGGTCTCACCAACGTAGGACACCAACGGAACAACCTCAACAATTGGAGTAGGTGGGGTAGGTAAGGCAAGGCAGGGTAAAGGTAGGATAGGTACAACTCTAACCAACGTTAAACGTATAAGTATACGTATATGTATAAGTAAGACAAGACCCAAGGTGTACGGAAATGGGTGTGCGACTGGTGTGCGTTTACGTATACGTAGGGGTTGTAACGAGGGTCTGAGCGTACAAGGAGGCCCTCAGGTGCACATACAGGGGTGGACTATGGTAATTGAAATTGCTGCCACAGACACCATCAAAAGTCAAATTTTTTATTCAAAAAGTTAAAAAAACTATACAAAATGTCAAATATTTTTAACATAAACGCTCAAAAGTTGAACTTTTTTGTCAAATTTCCAGTGCAATTTTTGAAATAAATAGTTACAACAAAAAAAAGAAGAGGTTTAACCTCTTCTTTTATACGTTATACGTATAAGTAGTACGTATACTAGGCTCTCTTGTAGCCGTTTACCTTACCCTTTGCGCCCTTTACCTTATCCATTACGACTCTGCCGTCCTCTACAGCTCTCTTAACGAGGATTGTAGCCTTCTGTGCGGACTTGATTTCCTCGAACGCATCGCAGATGTCGGATGCAGTTACAAACTCATCTCCAAGGAACTCGACGATAGCGTCTACCAGCTTAGCTTCCTCAGCGAGCTTCTCAGCTCTCTTCTCGCCAGCCTTTTCCTTTCTCTTAGCGTTAGTTGCGTCAAGACCCTCAAGCAGCTCAGCCGCCATTTCCTTGACCTCATCATTCAGCTCGCCGTTAACGATTGCTACGTACATCTCTCTCTTTGTCATTTTAATGCCTTTCTTCGACTTAGGCAGTCGACGCCAATTACGTTTTCTTTTAAAGGAGAGAAGTTATTTTTCTCTCTCACTTTCTATATATATTATAGAGCTTTTTTGAAACTTTTTCAAATTTTCTTTGCTCTACTTCGTGGTAGAAAGCGGAGAGAACGTTCGGCGGAAAGCCTTTAATTTACTTTATTGTCTCTCTCACTTTCTATATATATTATAAAAGAATTTTAAAGCTTTTTCAAATTATAAGTTGTGGGAACGCAGACGTGCGCGCCGATGCAGCTCGTTGGGTGCGCGCAGAAAATTTGACAAATTTTTTCAAATTTCAAGCCGGGTGCAGCTCCCAGAAAATTTGATTTTAAAAGTCAAATTTCCAGTGCAGCTCCCACGTTTCGTAAGTGCGGCTCGTTCCCAGCTGCCTGCCGCAGCTCCAACGCGTGGGATGACCGCAGCTCCTTCGCAGCTCCCAGCTGCAGCTCCTTTGCGGCGCGCATCTGGATGAAATTTGACGGCCGGCCGCGGACGACGTACAACCAAGACGAACATTTGTTCGGAGTTAGAGTATTCTAATTGTTAATAAATTATTAACAAAGTCTGTGAATTATTTAACAAACTTGACTTTTGGAAATTTCGTACGTGATACGTACGAAAATTTTAGACAATAAAAAAGACGGTTAAACCGTCTTTAAAAATTATTGAGTACAAAATTATATTTACTATCAAGTGTTTCTATATCTTCATTGGTACATCTTATATTCTGAAATCTATCTCTCGGAATAAAAATACTTCCGTCCTTACTCTTAAAATATTTACGCAGTACATTTTCCATTGTGTATCCATCATCATCATTATCAAACTTATATAGTTTAACAATTTCTACATCTGTCGCGCCATATTTCTTAAGATGCTCCTTTGCTCTGCGCTTTGGGTCACAACTATAACCAATTTTCAGATACATTAGTTTACCTTTGCTCAAGATATTCATTATATAAGCGTAGTATTCTTTTTTAATTTGCAGTACTGTTTCAATGCCTTTTTCAAACAGTGCAATTGCACGACTTAGCATATCTTTAAACCTCCAAATGTAATTGCGAATTGTTGAAACGGCATAGTCAACGTATTCACTAATTTTCTTTGGTGGCAATTTTTTTACTTCACTGAGGTAAACTACCTGAAGTCTTTTAGTGTCAGTATCTTCATAATGGTCAAAACAATTAAGTGTCATGGTGTTACTTCCTTTCTTTTGTTGAGTGATTTTGTTTACAATATGAGTATAACATAAATAAAAAATAGTGCAACTCTTTTTTCGTACGTAAAACGTACGAAAAAATCTCTCCAAAAAAAGAACGGGCGTGGAGTCCGTTCTTTTCTATCGGCTATGCGAAGTAGTATCCCTTCTGTGTGCCCTTGCCCTTTACCTTGACATCGCACACGCTGACACCTTCAACCTTCTTGACAAGTGCGCTTGCCTTCTGTGTGGAAATTTCCATTTCCTTGGCGAGTTCGCTTGCGAGTTTCGGCTCAGATGTGAGAAGGGTTGCAATCTTCTCAATGAGCGGTGCATTTTCCTTCTGTGTCTTGGAAGGTGTGCTTGCTCTCTTTGCGTTGCGTGCATCGAGTTTTTCAATTGCCTCGGTAGCGAAAGCCTTGAGTTCATCGTTGAGGTCAGAATTAACGATTGCTGTGTAAAAATCTCTCTGTGTCATAGTACTTTTTCCTTTCTTTTTTTTAGATTTGAGTTACTCTTTACTGTGATTATATTGTAGCAAACTTTTGAATGTTTGTCAATATCTTTTTTATGTTTTTTTATGTTTTCCTCGAGTGTCAAGGGGTAAGAATGACGAGTTTCTGATACGTTTCTGTGGACTCTCAAGTTCTTATTTTCTCCCCTTGACAATTATAATTATAATGATTTTCGGTAAGAAGTCAAATAGTTTTTCGTACGTATTACGTATGAAAAAAACTTCCCCAAAAATAAAGGCGTTACTTGAACGCCTTTTTTGTCATTTTTTTGTGTTTGTCCATACAAGCAACAAAGATTTCTTTTTCTATCATTACATCTTCAAGTCCTGTGTGAGATTCAATGAACTTGTTGTCGCCTGTAATATATCTGTAAAGGATTTCGGCAGTTTTGCGAACTTGTCCGTTCTTTGTGACGTATCCGTTCATCTTGCACCAAGTACGATATCCCCACTCTTTGCAAATTGTATCGTTTGCCATTTTCATTGTGTCCCAAAGTTCAATTCCGTAAGGGAGGAAATATCTGTACTTTGATTTAGTAAGATAACGCTGTGTTGTTGTGGTTGACTTGTAGTCAAATCTCATATTGTGGGCGATTATTGCCTTTACATTGTACTTGTCACAAAGGTCAGCAATATATTTCTTTGCGGTGAAATATGTTACCATACGGCGGCGCCCTGCGTTTAAGTCGTCTTCGTAGTTGTCGATTTTATCCGCATAGTATGCGCTTGCCATTACATCAGACATTCCGACAAATGTTTCATAGATAACAAAGGAAAATGCTTCTTCTACGTTACCTTTGCGGTCATGTATACAACCGCCAATATCGTATACAATTGGGTTGTCCATATCGTTGCAAGTTTCAGTATCTATTGTAAGGTAGTATGATTTTCTTCTGTCCATTTTTTGGGTCTCCTTTCTTATTGACAACATAATTGTATCACGTCGAGGGCGCGCGGTCAATAGTTTTTTCGTACGTAATACGTACGAAATTGAAAAGAGCGAACTTATGTTCGCTTTATTCTTTAATTTCTTCTCCAAGTTCAAAGTGTGAAAATTTGTAATATGTTTTTATGAAAAAGTTAGTATCACATTTTTCACAATAGCAAGTACTATAATCTATGTAAGTATCTTCATAGAAAGTACCATCATTATATTCATCATCAAGTATTAATTTACCTTTACATTTAGGACATCTGATATTTATTTCCATTGTTAACCCCTTTCTAATTTATAACTCTTTCAATCCATCTTTTAAGTTCTGTTAATACTTCTGCATCGTCTTCGATGTCATATTCTTCCATAATATCAATAATTGACTGTTTACATTTGAGTATACATCTTATAGTTTTATCTTCCATTTAATTCTCCTTTAATCTTCAAAAAAAGTTGCTTCGGCTTCAAACCAATTACGTAAATAGATAATGATTTTTCCATAATCTTCATCAGAAAAATTATTTTTCATTACTTCATTCATCAAAAAAGTTTTAACTTTTTCTGCTACCTCTATTGTTTTTTCCATTTTGTTCTCCTTAGTAAAAATAATCGTAAACTATATTGTATAACAGTGATAAAAATTTATCTTTGTGTGATTCTTTGGTGTTCTTAAACTCAAACTCAACTACATCGTTTTCGTTCTCTACAATTGTTTCAACTTTAATTGAGTTATCTTTGTGATTATCAGAGATTAAATCACAACCAAAGTTTAAAACTGCCTCATCTGTACCATACCATTTTTTAGAATTGTAAGGTATTTCTCTAATAACCCCTTCACGAACTAATCTTTTTAACAAAACACACGCTTTCTGTGTAGTTATATTCATATCACGTGCGACCTCTGATGCAAGTATTGGTTTTTTACGAGCATCGAGATAAAAGTAAATGTTTGCTTCTAATAAATCATTAATCATTTTTCTTCCTCCTTTGATACTCTAATTATAACATTTTAGGAAATAAAATCAAATATAATTTCGTACGTAATACGTACGAAAACTAAAACGTAGAAAAAAGGCGACTATTTGTCGCCCTTCTCTGCAATTTCCGCGCGCTTGCGTCTGATTTCGGCATCTTTGGCAATTTTCTTCGCCTTTTCTGCCTTGCGTTCTTCGGCTTTACGTTCTTTCTCTGCGAGATTGTGAACGTAGTCCTCAGCGAGAGCATAGCCATCGTAAGGCTCTGTTCCCTTGTTCGCACCAGTTGGCACTTTGAAGTTGATAACGATAAAGTCCTCGTTACCTTCACACCCTACACAAGGGATTGCGATTTCGTTGGACTTGACGCGAAGGACTTCCTCGCCACTTTCATAAAGGAACTTTGACACTCTGTCAAGGAAGTCTGCTCTGATAAGTTCTCTTTCTGCTTTGCGTGATACTGCCATAAATACACCTTCCTTTCGGCTCACCTTTAATTGATATGGTAATTATATCATATTGACGCACGAAGTCAAGAGTTTTTTCGTACGTAATACGTACGAAAAATAACGTCTACGAAAAAACCGACGATTGTCGGTTTCTTCGCAACACTATTTAAGGGAAAGGAGGTAAAAAAATGACTAATCTGTAAGTGGGGTGGGACTTATGCGCGCCCACTATACGCTTTTGTGTTAGGCGAGAAAGTAACCTTTCTGTGTTCCCTTTCCCTTAACTTTTACATCAACTGACTGAACGCCATCGACTTTCTTTACGAGTGCTGACGCTTTCTGCGTTGAAATCTCGCAAAGTTCAGCGATTTTCGATGCGAGCATTGGTTCATCTGTGAGAACTCTTGAAATTGCTTCGATGATTGGCTTGTTAGCAATCTGCGTCTTTGATTCTGTGGACGCTCTCTTTGCATTTCTTGCATCGAGTTTTGCGATTGCTTCAGTTGCGAACGAAGTCATTTCCTCATTGATGTTAGCGTTGATAACTGCTGTGTAGAAATCTCTGTTTGTCATAGTACTTTTTTCCTTTCTGTTTAACTCTTTAACTGATATACTTATTATAAAGGTTTGGATTTGATTTGTCAAGGGGTTTTTCAAACTTTTTTTATTTTTTATTTTGAAATCCACTTAAGGTTTTGCGTTCAAGACCGTAGACGTCTTTGGTTTCTCGACTTGCTTTATCCTCTTGACAATTATAATTATAATGATTTAGGAAAATAATGCAAGTGTTTTTTCATACGTAATACGTACGAAAAAAAGATTGTGAAAAAATCTCAAGGGATTAACCCTTGAGAATTATTGTGTTGTTTGTTTTCATATAACGAATTGTATCGCACTCATCAGTATAAACAACTTCATTGTTCTTTTTAACTGTAAACTGTTTTCTCTGTGGGCGAGTAACACTTCTAAATGCTTTATAATCTGTTCCGATTTCCGCGCCCGCATCGAGTGAGAAAAGAAGTATTTCAGTTTCGATTTCACTATCTGCGAGTGCGGTGTGTTCCTCTACAAAATCATTGTAACCGCTAATATATCTATATACATTCTCTGCGGTGGTAGAGTAATTACCACTATCGGAGAAAGCCTTGTGTTCTTCACACCACTTTTTAAAATCATCATCACATATGAAGTGGTGTGCATAACCTCTAATATCATAGATTGGTACATTATCAAAAGGATTGTTACATTTAAACCAATCACAATTGAAGTTAAAAACTTTCTCATCGAATGAACTGTTATACGCATATGCAGAGGAAACTTCATAGTTCTTAAAGTCTCTAATCATCTGTTGACAAATATAACCGAACTTGTCCATTTTAGTTTTGCGTAGTCTCATTGACTTAACATATATATCTCTCTTATCTGCATAGTATGCAGTAGTGAAAAGCATTGGATTATGCCATACTTGTTCGCATACGAAGTCGCGCGCGAGTACAGTTTCACCCGTTTCTGCATCTGCGATAATATAACCTATATTATAGCAAAATGGTTTATCAAGAGAAGTTGTTTCTGTGTCGAAAATTACAATGTTCATTTTGTTCGTCCTTTCTTTTGGGAAGTGTTTTAATTGCTTACAATATAATTATACTGATGAAGAGGAAAAATGCAAGAACTTTTTCGTACGTAATACGTACGAAATTTATTTTTCCAAAAAAATAAGGGAGAATTATTCTCCCTTTTCGGCAATTTCTTTTTTCTTTTCTCTCATTGCCTTATCTTTTGCAATTTTTTCCAACTTTTTCTGTTCGGTTTCTTTTTTCTTCCTTTCTTTTTCTACTACTTTCATCTGATAATCTTCCGCAAGTTCGTAACCGTCATACGGTTCCGTTCCCTTGTTTGCTCCTGTTGGTACTTTTACGGTAATGACTATAAAATCTTCATTACCCTCACAACCAACAACGGGGATTGCTATCTCATTTGACTTAACTTTCAAAACTTCTTCATCTTTATTACAGAAAAATTCAGAAATATCGGATAAATATTTTTCTCTCAATAACTCTCTTTCAACTTTTCGGGAAATTGCCATAAATTTTTCTCCTTTCTTTATTTTCTAAAAAAATTATAGCAAAATTTTGTGAAAAAATCAAATTTTTTTTCGTACGTAATACGTACGAAAAAGAAAAATGCAAGAAAAAACAGACCGAAGTCTGTTCTTTCTCACACAACACTATATAAAAATGAAAGGGAGGTAGAAAATAACTGGTAATGATATAAGAAAAAGAAAACCATATAATTCTTCTTCTGCTACTTCAACCATAAACACACATATTAAAGTAAACACAACCCATATAATAAAAACTATCCATAATGCACTAATCATTTTATTGTCTCCTTTCTTATTACACCTATATTATAATCAATGAAGAGGGACTTGTCAAATAAGTTTTCGGACGTAATACGTATGAAAATACGTTGAAGTGCGCGCGGTCAACTTCTTTTCCAAAAGGTTCAACCTATAATTTTAGGAAGTTGACCGCGCGCCAACTACATACAACACTAATTACAACCACTTTTCCAACTTATTTTTATTTACCTTTTCTCTTTTCTTTCTTTTATCGGAATGAACGCCCGTTCTAAAAGGAATATCCTGCATTGGACGAGTATTTTTTAGAATTTCTATTCCTTTAATTGTTCCGATTTTTTCTGTCTTTTTCTTTTTCATGATTTTATTCCCTTTAAACAATGGTAAATACTCTAATAATATAAATATTGGCAACTTTTCCATTCATATCTAATTCATAGTATTTTCTTTTTAGGACGTTTTTTCCTATCATACACCACCAAGTGCGTCCATCGTAATTCTTTGCAGAATATTTTTTACCATCTTCGATGAAGAGGTTAATATTATCAATATCACGTAATGCACGATTACTTGTTTTATAATTATTAAGAATTATCCATTTAGGATTATTTCTATTCCATCTGAGTAACTGATACATTTTCATAGTATTTTTCCTCCTTTTCTATACTCTAATAATAAATCTTTTGGGAGAAAAATGCAAATTACTTTTCGTACGTAATACGTACGAAAAAACATTATAGGAAAAAATGTCCGATTATTCGGACATTTTCACCAACTTTGTTAATGTTTCCACAATATTTTCTGTATTTGGATTGATTGCTTCACCTCTCCATTTTTCTCTTACTCTTTCGTCATCGTCAAATATAATTCCGTATTTATCTTTTGCCACATAGTCTTTTCTTGTGCCATATTTTACTACATGAATTTCATCGAACTCAATTTCCGGAAAACAACCTACAAGCCATTCGAGTTTAGCTTTTCTAACTTTTTTATTGTAGGAATTTGTGCCACCTTTTGAAGTCCAGCTAATAATTCCGAGAGTGTAACCGATGTGCTGAAGCTCCGCTAACAGCTCACTCATTTTTTCCAGGTCTACAAGTGGTGTAGCTTCCACGTAAGGCGAAGCATCTTCGGCTCTTAATTTTGGGAGCCAATCGGCTACGCCGTAAAGGTCAGCAATAGTTCCGTCCATATCGAAGTAAATTGTATACATTTTGAATACCTCTCTTTCTCTCTTTGTTGTACCTACATTTTACTACTTTTCGGAAAGTCTGTCAAACCTTTTTTCGTACGTAATACGTACGAAAAAAATTCAACAGAAAATAATTATGGGAATAGCTCCCATAATTATTTTAATTTTCGTACGTAGCTGCCAACTTTTTTAAAAATTTTAGTACGTATCAAGCCCCATAGCTTCAGCTACTTCAGGCTCCACAATGCCCAGGCACACTGGGAAGTCGAAATACTTTTCAGCTGTAGCTCGCGCGCCGCGGCTCCACGGACTTTCCACGAAAAACTCTTCGCCGGTGTAGCAGTCAACAAAATGCCAAGTCTTAGTTTCCATCGTTCAATCCTCCTTTACTATGGTAACATTATATCACCTTTTTCCCAAAATGTACACCCCACTTTCGTACGTGATACGTACGAAAAAATTCGGATTGTATTTAATAAAAAACATTGTGATATTTTTTTAACAAATTAAGGCAATAAAAAAATAGCGGTCATTTCTGACCGCTTTATTATTTATTTGTACACCTGCATCATTAAAGTGCAGTCCTCATTATAGTCACCCCACTCAATTCTAACTCCGATGCCGATTCTTTCACCCTTAATGGTAAAAAAGTTATGGGCTTTATAGATAATGCTATAATCGGTATATGATTTTTCATCCAGTAACAAGCTCATATAATTAATATCCAGCTTTTCAATAGCGTATACGATGAAATCTTCATCGGTCTGGTAGTCAGTCCATGCCATAAATTCATCTGCATTGATAGTAGTCATAATAGTCTTAATCAGTCTCATTTTAATTCCTTCCTGCCCTATTGGCTTTACATAGTGTTATATATTCAAGCTCTATCGCTTGTATTAGCACTCTATCATTGAGAGTGCTAATACAAACGAGCCGATATATCGGCTCGGCTTTACTATGCAAAGTAGTATAAATTCCCGTCAATGCTATAGAGTTTCTTGATTGCGTCTTCAATAACATCAACCTTATCAAGTAGTTCATTGTATGATTCTACTGTTGTCTGATGGTCTTCGTAAGCCTTATCAAGTTTTAAGCCTATAGCTTCATCTTTTGATTCTTTCCATTTAGTTTCAAGCATATTGACATACCAGTCGGAATGTTCATAGTCAATTTCCGCAAGTTCAAGCTCTTTATGAGCTTCTGTAAGTGCTTCATTAAGTGCCATACGTGCTTCATACATTTTCAGCATAGCTTCATTTACTTTGTTAGTCATGATTAACTCCTCTCTATTGACTAAAGTGTTAGTGTTTTAGTGCTTTACACTTTTTAGCACTCTCATTGTGAGAGTGCTAAAAAGCGTAAAGCCCTTAAGGGCTTTACTTTATATCGCTTGCCTTGTAATTTCCAAGTCGATTGTATGGCGTAGCATTAAACGCCTTGAGTGCTTCATAAAATGGCGTATACCATTGTTTGATTGCTTCTTCTCTATCTGATTTAATGCTGTTATCGTGCCAAATATATTTAACAGCTTTTGTAGTTTCCAGGATGTTTAAAAAGTCGCTCATTCTCATAATTATTGGCTCTATGTGCCAACGCTTAATATCTCTTGTGCCGTCTTTGCGTTCGTGCTTTGCAACCTTTTCCATGCACATTGAATAGATAACATATTTTGAAGTGCTTTTATCTGACTTGTAAAAGTCACCAATACGACCGCAATTTGTTTTGACTTCACAATGTGTTGTTGTGCCGTTAATGCGTGTGATATAGTCGCTTTTGTTTTGTCCTTGTACCCAAGTAACTGTACTGTTTGGTTTACGCATTAACAATTCAAATACCTTGCCATAAAGCCCACTGTCAGCATTAAAGCCATTAAGTGTTCTTTGGGCGTCACGCCTTAAAAGCTCTTTTGCTACCTCTAAACGCTTTGCGTCATAATCTGTTATGACTTCATAATCATTAATGAGTTGTGCTGTTGCAATCTGAATAAAAGTGAACTTCATTGTAGACCTCATTTCTACCATTAAGAATGGATTTTTAAATAGTGTTGTGTAGTGTTTATTTAGCGTTAGAACGCTTTAAAACGATTAAACGATATATATATCATTTAATCATTTTAAATCGCTCTAAAGCGATTTATTTATCTTTGATTGTCATTTCACTATACGATTATTGTATCCTCACGCCCACAAAAGTATAAACAAGGTAGCAAAAACTTGGTGCGCTAAAATGCGACACTTCACTATTTTTGCTATATAGTGACTTTATTCAGTTTTCAAGGTTCAATGGCTACACGCAGAGCGTGCCGACTAAACGGATTTGCGATAACTTCTTAAGTCAATTATAGTCAATACGTACGAAAACACAATGACAACATATAAACCTTAATGTTTATTAAGATAATAATTTTATCGGTAAACTTATTTATTTTTCATTTAAGGAAAACATATACAACCTTTTTTATTTACCACTATTAATGCGCTTATGTTTTTTCTCTGAAAGTAGTACCTATATATATGACTATGTATTCATATGAGTACAAAATCATATGAACGGTCATTCATATGAACGGGGCGTCATATTTGGGTTAGAGGCGTTTAACTCGCGCGATTGCCCCGCAGGGTGGAAAATAAACCCCACGAAATCAAAAATCAAAAAAAGACCTACACGTAGTAGGCCTTTCTTTTACCCTTATTCTTCACCTTCACATCACAACTCTTAATCCGTCCCTCTCGTATGAGATTCGTACATATGGCCGTTAACCTCTGACGCGACAACGTCGAACCAACTAACTCGCCCAACTCATCGACCTGAACAGGTTCGCTCATCTCACGGAGCGCCGCGCAAATACGTTCCTCATACTCCTTATTCTCTACGTAGTTCGCACTCATCTTCGCATCTTCACTCGCCCGCGCAGCCCGTTCATCGAGCTTAGACAGTTCTTCACGACAACTTTCTATAAGTTCCTCACTTATTTCACCTCTAATAACTGCTTCCAACCTTTCTCTACGTGTCATTTATTTGTCCTCCGTACTCTCTTCCAACTCAACAAACTTATTTAAATACCATATGGCTTTCTTTATATCTTCGGTTCCATTCTTAAACCTATGCCTATATATATACTTAAATGCATTACAGATACAAAAGTCCTTAACCGCCTCTACGCCCTGTGTCGCTACCATTACGTCAATTGACTCGTAGTTACCTACATTGTAGTGCGCCGGGTGGTTTACGTTATCATGTTCCATTAACGTGTCCTCCTTAGAAGTTCAACTTACCTTACTCTTATATTATAACCGATTTTGGAGAAGTTGTCAAATTTTCACGAAAATTGTAGACGACCGCTCACAAAATTTGACTTCCTCCCATGCGCGTGGTATACTTAGAATGTAGGAGGACACGAAATGCAGAATAGATTGAAATTAAACTGGGGATTGGAGACTGCGGAAGAACGCACCCAATTCATTGAAACGTATATAGTACAGTTTCCCGATTTGACTAGTTCTGAAGCCTCCACTATTGCGGATTATTTGTTATGGGGTAAGGATGGCAGCGGCGCGCCACTAGGTAAGGATACCGGGT
>Ga0247610_10006281_pt1 | contig 12394 bp, 16 predicted proteins | sample 174DNAGHGhighgp2_FD_193483 | JGI IMG/M metagenome (GOLD analysis project Ga0247610, IMG submission 193483) | Sheep rumen microbial communities from Palmerston North, Manawatu-Wanganui, New Zealand - 1742 DNA GHGhigh gp2 | ecosystem: Host-associated > Mammals > Digestive system > Stomach > Rumen...
CGAATACCGGAAACCGTATTTCCATTGGTAAACCAAACCAGATAATAATAAACCTTTTCAAATTTACGCTTAGGTTTCTTCTTAGGCTCGGAAAGACCCATAGATTCAGAAAGAGCGTTAGTTGCTTCTTCCAATACGCTCAATGGTCGTTTTACTTGATAGCTTTTTCGTAATGCCATTTATTTTCCTTTTGTTTAAGACGGTACTGCGGTATCGAACCGCCAGGCAATCCACGCCAACGCCGGGTCGAACGGCTATCTTCCATGACTCAATCGGACTCGAACCGAATTTCAGCTCCTTTACTAAGCTACCGTCTAATACCTAATATAGAAAAAGAGTTGACTCTCGTCAACCCTTTTTATTACTTCAATATCGTATCGAACTGCGATGAAAGTTCCTTACTTGACTTTTCCTTGACGGGATCCGGGAAAAGACACTTAGAAATGCCGTCGATGATAATATTACATATACCAACAATAATCATAATTGGTAAAGCAACAACCATAATACCGCAAGACATCAAGTTAATAAACAACAATATTGAAACCTTGAAAATATATCGTTTTTCTTCAGGAGACAGCCCATCATATTTTGTTCTTTGAGAAAAGTTATACTTATTCTTGAATCCGAGACTGAGCAACGCCGTACTCCAGAATACAATATGTAAACTTGCCCATGGAATAGTAATATGATTAAAACCGTCAGCACATATCCAAACTAAACAAGCAAGTACCCCTACAACTTCCGCAAGAATGAATAAAATATAAAGTCCTGCTGCAACTGAAAGATCAGATCCATCATTATTCAAACCGGAATCGAAGAAAAACTTCATTGTAAATTCTTGATACTTACGAAACATATTTACTCCTCGGATTCAAGTGTTCCATTTGCATAACAACGTTCATGACAAACCGGACAGCTATAAGTATATTCAAATTCATTCATACCAGTCTGAATATACTCACACTTATATTTCGGAACGTTAAATTCTGTTTCACATTTATTGCATCGAAACTTAAGCTTTGTCGGCTGCTTGGTAATTTCAGCTTCGCCGACAACCGTTGTCGGTTTCTTTTCGACAGGTCCAAGACAAGTTATAGATTTGATGGCCACAAAATGCTTATACTTACTTTTTGCGAAATCAATAATTGCCTTGGTCAATGCATCACCAAGCATGCTTGATTCGAAAATTTCTTCAGCATAATTATCATCCCAGTCATCAAAACCCATATAACCGTCATAGGTCTGATAATGAATGTTTATTTTATACCTTTGTTTCATATTACTTCTTCTTAGCCGCCTTCTTAGCTGTTTTCTTGGCTTCGCGTTCAGCCTGCTTTGCAGCCAACTTAGCTTCTCGTTCAGCTTCCTTCTTGGCTTTTTCAGCTAGCTTCGCTTCATACTTCTTGATAATCTGCAAACGGCCCTTAAGTGTAGAACGCTTACGCTTATCATCTTCATGATATAGGTCACGCAAAACATCATGATAATCATCTGAATTATCCTGAGTATACTGTCTCAGTTCCAAGCCTGCACGAAGAATATCAATAAACGCATTAAAATTCTTCGGGTCAAACTGCTCCATGATAAACTGCGTCTGCGGAGTAGTATAGAAATGCCTTGTATCTTCCTTGTTTGCACAGAAACGGTTAAAGCCGTAAGTAACTTCAAGCTTGTTCGCCTTCGCATGCTTCACGAAATGCCCAGGATTCGGACAGGACTTATACACATGCAAATAAAACTGGTCTTCGCCTTTCTGGAGAATAATCGCATAGTCGTCACGAACCGGGTTATAGTCGTCGCCGAGTCGCTTCATCGCTTCTTCACGAGATTCCTTCTTGCTTTCTTCAATAATTTCGAAACCGTATTCCTTAACGACATTTTTGATCGCATTGAATTCGTCTTCCGTAAAACGAATTTCGGTCGCATAGACCTTATTGTATGCACCAAAAACGTTAAAAATCTTCTGGTCACCGGTACCGTAAAGGTCCTGATAGAACGACTTTACCTTGTCTTCGCGAAACATGGAAGGGTTAATCTTTACCGCTTCATTAAGTTCATCAAGACATTCCTTTGCGTAATCTTCAGTAATCAATGCGCCCATTATAAGCTCCTTTTTGTTTATAATATAGAAAATGGATTGACTTTCGTCAACCCATAATGTTCCTATCTATTATAAGTGTTTTCCATTAAATGATACATATTATAATTACCTATGTGCCATTTAATTTGTTTAATAATATTTTCTTCTGTGATTTTGACTTTATAACGGCCTTTCGGATAATCGTTAGTTAATTTCACGATTTCACCGGTTTTATCAAAATCGGCTGTCATAATAGTTCCTAATAATATGGGTGTAAGGATAGAACACGAATCTTCATAATCCTCGAAATAACAACATGGATAAATACTACGACATATAGTTTTAAACGCTTCTCTATTCATTGATATAAAACCTATTAATTATGTATAATCATTCATAACGCAGTTTGTATTATTATCCGGCGTATCAGTATCTATCTCGTTACCGCCTTTAATACTACAACCACGGCATTTTTGATAAACGGCGTTTTTAATAAGCGGCATATCTGCTTTCATCGGTACATAAAGACCATGTGCCTTATAGTTTTCTTTACAGAATGTTTGTCTTTCCCACTTATGTAATATATCCAAATTATCGTAATTTTCAGAACTATTGTCTCCCCAATGAGCACAAAATAGTTCAAGAGCGTCTCTTTCAGACGAGCAAATATAATGTTTAGGCGTAAAATCAAGACATTCGCTCACGCTAACGATATACTCTTTAGAACTAAATACATCAATAATGTTTGTATGAATAAGTGGCGGTCCAATAAACGTATTAATAAGATACGGGAGATAAATCTCAAAATAAATTCGCGGGCAATCGACAAACGGAACCGGATGTGACCTAAGGCCAATTCCTATATAATCGTCACATACGTTTTCAAGATAAACACCGTCATTGTCATATCGGAATCCATTAAAATATCCAATATCCGGCGGATCGTTTACGAATTTTCTACCAATACCTGCCCATCGGGTAGCAGTAGTTTCGATAACGTTCCTGACATATTTTTCGATAGCAATAGCTGATTGACCTACCAGCTCTTCTGGAAATTTATTTTTACTCGGGTCTTTTAACCACAAGTAAGAATCAATAAAAAGCTTAAGAGCTTTAAACGGGTCGTTTTTATACTCAACCGTAAAATCTTCAAGCTTATCTATCTTCTTACACAAATGTCGATTACGATTATATTTATTTTCCATTTGCATAATATAACAAAAGGGTAGACTTTCGTCAACCCTTTATTTAGTCCCAAGGCCGGAACTCGAATCCGAACTAACAGAATCACACTCTGCTGTGCTCGCCAATTACACCACCACGGGGATAAAAATTTTTAGAGCCCTATGCCGGGTTCGAACCGGCGCCACCTGCTTGGAAGGCAGAAATGCTAAGCCACTACACCAATAGGACATAAAAACTATAAGCCAACGGATTTCTACCAGATAACCTCTTGTCTTTGCAAGCGCTCTTTGGAATATGTACACATTCCTGCGATTGAGCTACGCTTATAGTTTTAGAGCCCTAGACGGAATTCGAATCCGTAAACCTTCTCCATGGCAAGGAGACATTCTACCAGTTGAACTACTAGGACATATTTTAGAGCAATAGATGGGACTCGGACCCACAACCTATTCCATGGCAAGGAATCGCTCTACCAGTTGAGCTACTACTGCATAAATGACAGCTTTACCAAAAAGGACTTTTCCGTTTTAACTGCCGAAGGTCTCTCAGTCATTTCTATGGCAGACTGATTAGTGCCACCGGTTTTCTTCTTCCCATCCCTCATACGAAAGCCGGCAAACATTGGATGCGTTTCGTGCCACTACCTGGACTCGAACCAGGACCCGCTGATTAAGAGTCAGCTCGACTAGGCCATTATCATATAGAGGCAAAATTTTCGTACCCCAGGAAGGACTCGAACCTTCAGCCCACTGATTAAGAGTCAGCTGCGCTACCAATTGCGCCACTGAGGCATAAATGAAGGTTTTTGATTTTGTGCAGAAGCTACCTACAAACTCCAGGAACTCATTTATTTAAAGTTGTTGAGCTGACAACTCTAGTACATCAGACAGGGATCGAACCTGCATTTTCAGCTCCAGTTACGGTTACAAGATTCGTAGTCTTGCTCGGCTACTGATGTATGTTAGCGATCACGGTGGGATTCGAACCCACGAAAAGCCTGAGAGACAGTCAGGTGGAATGGACCACTATCCGACGCGACCAAATTAATAGCGAGAAGTATATTACTTCAATATTTTGGCGAAATAGTATAGGAACTTCTTATGCTATTTAGCGGTCTCAACGGGTCACGATCCCGTACCTCCAGCGTGACAAGCTGGTGTCCATCCATTAAACGATGAGACCAAAATAAAAAAGATTCCTGTAAGCGACACAGGAATCAATCTAAAACTTTTTACAGTTAAAAACTAGATGACCCTGCGTTTGTGTCGATCCTTATCATGCTTACCGAAACCTCGTCCATCGCGGCGAGTCTTGCAATCATGAATATCAACTACAAACTTAGTCATTTCGTTTTTCCTTTCTATTATATATAAAAAATTTTTTCCTGTTTTCGCAAAATAAACAGCGAGCAGTAACTCGTGGTAGGGGAAATCGGATTCGAACCGACGATCTTTGCATTGCTGCAACGCTCTAACCAGCTGAGCTATTCCTCTGATAATAGGAACCGCTTGTGCTGTTCTATTGTGTTTTAACGTTGTTAAATATAGTAAAGTTTTTTCCTTTTGTAAACCCCTATTTTTAAAAAAATTTTTTAAGTTCTGTATTTCCTAAAGTTTATTTAATGCTATTTCAGTATCAAGTCCCATTACACGAAGCCTAATCTTGGCCGGATCTTTTAACTTCAAGATGTCTTCGATTATATCCAAACTTTTTGCTATGAAAATTGGCATACACCAGATTTGAGACTTTGATTTATAATCTTCATACAGAATTAACTGCCAGATAACGTTATCAGATGCCAATCCCGTTGCATAAATCCCATCGTTAATGTTTTTCGGATATAAGTATAAATCTCCAGACTCATTAATGATTCTTTGGAGAACTTCCATCTTGGCGAACGCACGTTTTACGTTGCTTTTTGTCATAGCACCTTGTCCAGCATAATTTCCAGTTTCATATTTTCATATTTGGCCTTGAGACGGTCAAATGTTTTGCACTTGTGAATTTCTGGAATTAACTTTAACAATAAGTTCTTTTCTTCACTGTATTTAATTACCAAATCATTTCCGAGTTCATATTTATTGGTTACATCTTGAAACCTGATATAATCGGAGTAAACATGCATTTCAATATTATTAAACTTACGGAATGTAGCATAGTTATGACAATAGTCAAGGGCAAAATTTTCCTTGGCCAATAACTTATCTACTTTTTCTTGAAAACGCGACAACATATTTTATCTCAATTTTTCTCAGAGCGATCACGGATAGCGACAAAGAGATCATCACAATCTTTTTGAAACTGGTCCAAATCAGTAGGAACAACCTTACGGTTGAGCCATTCTTCCTTCGATTTAATGCCGTCGATATTGAAGAAAGCGTCTTCTTTGAGAGTATTAGCGATGATTCGAGAGTGAGTGATGACGAGCAGTCCGTAAGACTTTTTGAGCACTTCATCCTTAACGGAGTTGATGTAGTTAGCAACTGCGAGCTGGAGCTCTTCTCCCATACCGAGCTCTACTTCATCGAGAACAATGAAGCGTTCTTCGTGTTTGATAATCGACTTAAGCAAGTGGACAGTGTTGTCTCCCGTAGAAGTCCATTCAGAGTCACGAAGGAAGTTGATTCCTATTGTGCTGCTAAGTCCAGCACGTGACATGAAGGACAGAGAGCTGACCAGACGTTCTGGGCTGTCCTTTCCGAGCTTCTTCTGAATTCGTGTCGGAAGAATCTTGCGGATCACAGACTTTCCAGCGCCGTTCGACCCAGTGAGAATGGTAAGTTTTCCAAGTTCTATGGATTCTGCGATTTCGATAAGACGGTCGATGTGCTTGTTCCAGTCTTTTTTCATTGTTATTTTTCCTTTTTCCTTAAATATAAAAAAAGGATTGACTTTCGTCAACCCTTTAATATTTTCAGGAATCCAACCGGAATTAAACCGACCTTTTAGCGCTTCACGGCGCTACGTGTCCAACAGTCTCACTTTAGACCCCTGAAAACATTTATTTTTATTCTATTAAACTTCTTAAAATTCTTTCTTTTTCTTCCTCTGTTTTATGAACAACATGATGTTTAACTACTGTATATTCTTTATCAACTGTAGGTAAATATCTTCCTAATTTCCACCCATTATTTAAATATATATCATAATTCTTTTTAAATACACATACTTGTATTAATAATTTAGTTTTTTCGTTTTTTAAATGAAACCAAGCAGCTTTTGCATCATTAATATCTTTTACTGGTTTAGAATTATCATATAATTCAATAAAATTATTTCCATATTTTTCTCTAACATAATCTATATATTTCTGCATATTATCTTTATATAAAACAGTTAGTTTTTCATCTTTTGGAAATTGATCTAATTTTGCTTGCCATTGTTCTGTATAATACCCTTTAATTTCAATATATTCATCATTAACAATCCAATCTGGTATATAATTGTGTTTTTCGTTTTTAAAAATATAGCTAAATTGTTTTTTATTCCTTTCAAATTTAATATTATGATCAATATTATAAACTACAAAAGCCAATTCCCATGAACTATCACAATAATATCCTTTATACCATCCTGATTTACCCCAACCAGAACCTTTTCGATAACCACCACATTTTCCTTTTATCGCCTTTTTAATTTTATTTTTATATTCTTCAGTTTGTGGTAAACATTTTATACAATATCCACTTTTATTATTTGGTGATAATTCTTTACCACATTCTTTACAATATTTAGGAATATACTCTCTATTATTAGTTTTACAATATTTTAATATACTATTTCTAATTTTTTCTTTAGTTTCATTAGTATGTTTACGAACATTAGCACAAGAACGTGAGCAATTAAAATGTTTAATATGTTTAAATTCTGATTCTGTTAATATTTTTGTATAATGATTACCACATACATCACATACTAAATCATATTCTATTCGTTTAACTAATTGTTTACCTTTATTTTTTCCACAACCGGCTTTAAAACGTGCTAATCTTTCTTCATAATCCGGTCTTTGTTTACATAAACGTTCATGATTACTACATTTTCTTTTTGTTTCAAATTCTTCATTACAATATCGACATTTTACCATATAAATACCTTTATATTATTTATATAATACTACTATTATAAATCGAACCTAAATTTTATAGTACCCATATCCGGTGCTGCCCCGGATTCTCTACCGTGAAAGGGTAGTGACTTAGCGAACGTGGTCGATATGGGCATATTTTAGTGGTCCTATTTGGAGTCAAACCAAATTCATATCCTTGAGAGGGATATATCCTAATCAGCCGTAGACGATAGGACCATATTTAGTGGGGCCGGTAGGAATTGAACCTACGACGCGAAGATCTTCAATCTTCCGCTCTACCAACTGAGCTACAGCCCCATAAAATTAGTGGAGGCTATTGGAATTGAACCAATATAGTTAGGAACTTTTTGTGCAAAAGTTGCGAAAAGTAACCTTTGCCCCCATTAGTGGATCCAGTGGTATTCGAAACCACAACCTCCCGCTTGCAGGGCGGGTGCTCTGCCAAATTGAGCTATGAACCCATATTTTAGTGGACCTGACGAGACTCGAACTCGTAAACCTTCTGCTTGCAAAGCAGTTGCGCTACCAAATTGCGCCACAAGCCCAAAAATAAAACTGACCTTACTCATCTCAACGCGTACTATTGACTTTCGGTAAGCGCATACAGGATTCGAACCCATGACCAGCGGCCTTCACACCGCCTGTTCTACCACCGAACAAAATGCGTTATCAGTTTTAGTGGACACATATGGGATTCGAACCCATGACGTTTTCCCTGCCAGGGAAACATTCTACCAACTGAATTAATGGCCCATATTATTTTAGTAGCCCCGGTGAGAGTTGAACTCAACATTACCAAATTGAAGGTCTGGCGTGCTACCGTTACACTACGGGGCCATAATTTTTAATGGACACAGATGGGGATCGAACCCATGAACTCCGCATTGCAGGTGCGGTGCCTTTCCTACTAGGCTACTGGCCCATTTAGTGCCAAGTTCCGGAGTCGAACCGGATTTCTGGGATTTTCAGTCCCGTCCATTCCCACGATTGGATGCCATGGCATAAAAGAAAAGTTCCTGCGCTTGTGCACAGGAACCGTTTTTAAAACTCTAATCGGTTAACTACCTGATCCTATGCACTGTATTTGAATCAAATGCTTCAAACGCTGCGGCTGCAAATTCAGCTGCGGCACGTTCTGCTGCAAAAAATTCATGTTCAAATACGTTCATAGTCATTTTGTTACCTTTTGTTATTATATATAAAAATTTTTTTCCTGTTTTCGCAAAAGTTTGATTCGGCCAATGGACTCCATCCAAAGTTTTACGTCAGCTCTGCACCGAATCATCTGATGCATCAGTTATATGTTAAATATAGTAAAAAGTTGTTGGTTTGTAAACCCTTTTTAAAATATTTTTTTAAGAGACACGATGTGATTCGAACACATGACCCGCTGATTGGAATTCATTATAGGAACTTTATATGCTTTAAGCGAAAAGTAATAAAGCTGCTCTACCACTGAGCTACATGTCTCTTTTTAACTTTGTTAAATATAGTAAAAAATATTCCTTTTGTAAACCCTATTACTCAAAAATATTTATTAATTCTGAATTAGATTTAAATTTAGATTTACCTTTTAATTTTTTCATTATCGGTATATATTTTGCAAATGTATTATAAATTGTCATTTTACTAGTATTAATACTTTTTGCAAATTCATCTAAATTATTAAAATTACCAGAATGTAGCATATTCCACCATTCTTGTGCACGTAATTTTGTTTTTTCTTTTATACTTTCAGTATTATGACTATATTTATTTTTAATTTTTTTATTGATTTTTTTAAATTCTGGAATATATGTTTTAAATTGCATATATAATGCATCATATGACAAATTATTCATTTCAGCAAAAATAGGTAATGAAAAATCACAATTACAATAATTTTGCCATAATTTAATAATTTTTTCTTTAGTTTTGTCTTTTTTAATATTAAGAAGTTTTTTATATTCTACCATACTATTTGAAAATTGATTATTTCGCCAAATTAATGGTTGTTTTGTTTCTATAGACCATAATTCATGTTTATTAAAAACGTTTCTTCCATTAATCCAAGTTTCATCTGGTTTTTCTTTAAATTTTTTAGATTCACCTGTATTCCTATTTGTATACCATTTAGTACCATATTGCGAATTTTTTTCACCACATTGTGCAATACTGTTTACTTCACGCATTTTTGATGCAAATTCAATTCTTAATTTTTCATATGCTCTTGAATTAATATAATGTTCTTTTTGATCTGGCGCACCTGAATTATTCATTCTCCATAAAGCACAAAGCATTTTATAACGTTCATTAGAACCTTTATCATACATTTTAACTAATAACCAATGACAAATAAAATGTTCTCTTGCAGTAAGCTTTACAAGATTATTTTCTTCATTACTACCACCTAATGATTTAGGTAATATATGATGTTTTTCAAAATATCCAACTTGTCTATTACCAAGTTCAGTTTCTTTTTTAGCATTTTCAATTATTTTATAATATGTAGTTTTATAATTCATATATTATATATAATTCTTTATTTACCGAACTTGTAATAATCATATAGTTTTAACTGGGAATTTTTATTAATATAAAATAAAAAATGCTCATTAAAAATGAGCATTTATTTTTTAGTCGGCGAGACTGGATTCGAACCAGTAACCCAAAGTACCCATTAGATAGGAAGCATTGGTGCTGAAAGCGAATACTAAATCTTAAACTTTTGCTCTACCGATTGAGCTACTCGCCGAGGTGTTAACGCGAAATGTATAAACTGATCGAAAATAATGTTTTTTGATAGGAACATTCTTTGCGTTAACAGGGTTAAATATAGTAAATTACTTTATGTTTGTCAACCGCTTAAAACAATTATTTTTTCTTGTCAAAGAAAGAATAGACAGTAATTAAACTATGGAAATCTTCTTTAAATTGGTCAAGTTTAAGTTCTTGACCTTCTTGTTTAAGTGATTCAATAAAAGAATGACAATTATAACAAAATTTATTATCGTCAAATACTTTTATATTAGCAATAATATTATCAACTGAAATGTCCTTATTATATTTTACTTTAAGGAACATTTGAATCATTGTTGCAAGTTCTTTAGTCTTTTCCATTGATGTCTTCCCTACCGTCAATCATATCTCTTTCCGGTCTTTCTGAATTTTTATCCAAATAACGGCCGGTAAGAATCATAGTATCATGGTCAGTAAATTCAAGATTTGGTTTACCTTCGGCCATATTCTCATAGTCCTCAGTAACAAGGTCTCTCCAAGAAGTATAACCGATTTGGTCCCAATTCCTATCGAAGAATTGGACTGCATTAGTTCCAACTTCCTTGGCGACCACAGCACCGAACATTCCATCCTTTCGCATTATAGATAAACCGGAAATAAATTTACCTTTTTTAGTGGCACAAGAATGCATAATCTTCAACGGCTTAGTCTCGAAAACAATTCTAAGCATATCGAAAATATCAAGCGCCTTTACAGGACGTTCAACAGTTTTAATTTCTGGAAGTTTCATTAATATTCAAGCTCCTCTTTATATCCGGCTAAAAGTTTTGCACGGACTTCATCAAGAACCTTACCAAGACGGTTTTCACCTTTCCAGTTTGCCTCGTCATTAATCAACGGGTCAAATTCACCGAGACCGACACCCCAGATTTTGTCAACCGGACTAGCTTCGACGAATTTCTTACCTTCAAGGGCAGGATCCGTAATCTTGTCGAACAGAATCTTATTCTGACTATACTTACTCAAACATGCGTTGAGCATGATATTGTAAGAAATCTTATTCCATTCGTCCTGATTAAAACCTTCGACCATACGGCCAAGCTTCTTGGCCCTATAGGAATCAGCTTCCTTGAAATTAAGAGCTTCAATTTCATTCAGCGTAGCCATATCATTGAAACAATATGCCTTGTGCCACATATAGCATTGTTCAGAACTGAAAAATTCATGAATCTGCCCGTCAAGACACTTGGTCTTCATCGGTGCCCAAGCGAAATTCGACGGCCAGTCACCCCAAAATAAAATGTGCTTATCTGTAATTGTCATATTAAATAAACCAAATAATTGAAGATTTGCCGGATTCTTTAAGTTCAATTTTGTCGTAAACTTTACGTATTCTGGTAATCTGCCAAAGGAATGCATCACATGTTTTGGCGTAATCGTTTTCGTCAATTACATTGGTGAATGGAATAGGTGTTTCCTCAGTCAGCTTTACATCTGTAAATTTAGTTTCATCAAGCTTATAATACCAGGCTGGCATTTTCTTCAGAAACTTATTAAATGTAAATTCAGAATCTTTATTATAAAGTTTACTACGCAAATACAAATGCAATTCGACCAAATCTTCAATAGAAAGAACAAAACCAGTATTATACTGTTTTTCGTTTGAAGCTTTTTCGATTATCTTGCATCCACGTTTCTTAAGGAACTTAACAGCTTCCTTTCTTAACATAATGCGGGTAAGCTTTACAATATAATGTTCGTTGGCCTTATTTCCAATGACTGGAGAATCTTCCTTGAATAAAGACATCTCGTCGAGCTTTTCAAGTGAATTACAATATACTGTCATCGAAAGCTCGTCGTTATATAACTTATCAATCAATGCAAGATAACGTTTAAGCTTTTTGTTTTCGACAATACTATAGAAATCACTACAGTAAATGCCAGCACCCTCTTCACGAACATTATACATTCTTTGATAAACATAAAACGCCAAAGATTCACGTTGACATTCATAGGTGCTTACTATTCTTGATAGTTCATATTTTGACATTTGTCATCACCCTTTAAGACAATTTAATTCGAGAATATCTTTTAATGCAAATAAATGATTATTGAAAGTATCAATATTTTTTATTTTTAAAAGTTCTCGTATAGTTTTTTCGTTGCGTTTCATATTAATAACAGCATACCAAATTGGTTCCCGTGTATCAGCGGTCTTAAGAACCCAAGTACGGGAATTTGGTACTTCTGTTACCGGAGTATAGTGTAAATCTGGAGTATTATATGACAATGGATATAAAACATACTTTCCGCCGTTT